>JAABUN010003218.1_pt1 | contig 26100 bp, 19 predicted proteins | sample 5559311 | NCBI WGS metagenome assembly JAABUN01 (sample SAMN10711877, study PRJNA513370) | rock metagenome | isolation source: Antarctica rocks | place: Antarctica: Victoria Land, Siegfried Peak sud
GGAAAATAAAGTTTTCAAATAACTGTGTTCTTCTTTTGAAAGTTCGATATATTCTGTTTGTCGTGCCATTGTTAAAGAATAACAACGGTTTCGCCTATTCACAAAAACTTAAATTACAAAGCACTAGGTTCTGTTGACATTTTAGTTTTTCAAATGCTCTATTGAGCCGCGTCATTTATGGCGTGGTAACGGTTCGGGATAATTATTCAGCCCGTTTTAACGGGCTTATCAATCTGGTGAAGCCGATAAATCAAGAAGGAGGTTAAAACCCCCTTTTGATTTGCCGGAGGCGCGCTGACCACGCCATAAATGACGTGGCTAAATAAGCAAATGTCAACACAACCTGGTGGTTAAAATTGGGAAGGGAAAAAGGCTTTAGCCGAAATAGGAGAAAAAATCATATTTCTTATCGGCTTTAGCCTAAGTTTAGCCAAAGCTGTAAGGATGATTGATTTTTTATTGACTTTTCGGCTGAAGCCTTTCTTAAATCTCAATCAAAGTCCGCCAGCTAAAGCTAGCGGCAATTTATAAAGCATATTTTCTAATCTTGATTCACATTTACTATTATTTACTATTCACGATAAATGAATTTCAAAGCGTTTCGACAGCTTTTCAGACTGCGCGATTTGCGAAATCTGCTCGTCGGCATTTTCGTTGTCGGCGGCGGTTTGAGTTTGGCGGCGGTTACTTTGTGGGCGAATCACGTCGGCGACGCGCGAACCGCAGGAATTGCCGCCGGAGTTTCCATTGTCTTCGTTCTGCTGATTCTCGTTTTTATCGTGCCGCCGCTCGCGCGTTCAGCCAGCACTGAAGCGTCGCAGATAAACTTGCCGTTTGAATTTACATTGGGCGGCGCGCTCGTTTTCGTGCTTATCTTAATCGTCGCGTTTTCGGCTTGGAACACGGGCAACAATCTGCTTTTTCTCATCTTGTCTTTTTTAGCGGCATCTTTGGTGGTCGGATTTTTCGCCGGAAGTTATTGTTTGAAAAAGCTCGACGTGAAAATGCGTTTTCCCGAAACGATTTTCGCAGGCGAGCCGACGCCGATTTTGGTCAGCCTGCAAAACCGCAAGCGGATTTTCCCGACCTTTTCCGTCGTCGCCGAAGTGCGCGGGCGCGAGCGCGAGCAGTCGATTTTTCTCGACGAAATAAAAAAAATTCTGCCCGCGCCGATTGCGAAAAAACTGGCGCGCCCGCCGGTCGTCAAACACACGCTCGATTATTTTCTGTTTGTTCCGCGTCGCCAATCGGTCGAAAGCAAGGCGGAGCATATTTTCCCGCATCGCGGGCGATTTATCATCAAAGATTTCGAGCTTTCGACGCGCTTTCCGTTTAATTTTTTCCGCCATCGGCGCAGGCTCGCCGCGCAGGAAACCGAGATTGTGATTTTTCCGCGCATCGCGTCCGTCGAAGAAGATTTGCAGGATTTGCCGCTCGAAGTCGGTAATCTCGTCGCAAACCGGCGCGGGCTCGGACAGGATTTGCACGCCTTGCGCGATTATCAGCCGATGGACGATTTGCGGCGCGTCGATTGGAAAGCGACGGCGCGCGCGCAACGGCTTATCGTCCGCGAATTTTCCGCCGAAGACGACAAGCGCGTCCGCGTAATTTTCGACACCAGAATTTTGCCCGAAGCCGACGAAAAGAAAAAAACTCTGCGCGAGCGAATCGAAGAAGAACAAAAGGGAGCGAGAAGCGCGCCCGTCTCCGCGCGTTTTGAAACAGGCGTCGGAAAAGTCGCGTCCTTGCTCGCCTTTTTCACCGAAGAACAAGCCGAAATCTGTTTGATAATCGACGCGCAGGCAGGTGAGTTCGGCGTCGGACGCGAACATTTGCACGAATGTCTGCGCCGTCTGGCGACGGTTGAGCCGACGTTTGTCCAGGAATTAGAAACGAAAGTTTTCGCCGAAAATCTTGAAAACATTTTAGAGATACGCGAAAACAGCCATAACTTTTTAATATCAAGCGTCGGCGAAAACGATTTCGCGGGCGAGACCGAACACAAGCTGAATTTAATCGGGTTTTAAGCGTCTAAAAGTTTAGAGAATTAAGTAAAAAGAGACGAAAATTCTAAATTCTAAATTTTTCATCGTGAATTTTGTTTCCGAATAACGCGCACTTTTTACTGCAAATAAAATTTATAATGCGGAAGGCGGAACGTAGAATCGTTCCCCGCTTTGGTTGTCGGTTTTTATTTTCAATTTTTTCTAAAACAAATGGTTCTCCTAAACCGTAAAACCTTTCACAAATTCCGAAAAAGCAGTTAAAGTTTCCCGTAAGCAATATGAATCTCGAAGAACTTGTCGGGCAGACGCTCGACAATAAATATCGAATCGAACGCGAGCTTGGGCGCGGCGGAATGGGAACGGTTTATCTGGCGACGCACGTCGGCACGGAGCGTCCCGTAGCGGTCAAAGTCATCGCGCCGCAGTTTATGGAACGGCAGGAATTCGTCGAGCGCTTTCGCCGCGAAGCGCGCGCCGCCGGACGCCTGCGGCATCCAAATGTCGTCAACGTAACCGATTTCGGTTTGTCGGAAACAAAGCTCGGTCGCGTCGCCTATCTCGTGATGGAGTATCTCGACGGCTGCACGCTCGGCGAGATTCTGGAAGAAGAAAAAAAACTGCCGCTCTCGTGGTCAATCGACATTCTCGAGCAAATTTCATCCGCGATTGAAGAAGCGCACCGGCAGGGAATTATTCACCGCGATTTGAAGCCCGACAACATCTGGCTTGAACCGAACCAGCGCGGCGGTTACACGGTCAAAGTGCTTGATTTCGGCATTGCCAAGCTCGAAGAACACATCGCGCAGAATTCGGAGATACCGCTTTTAAAAAATTCAGGAAACGCGACGCGGGAATTTCGCAAACAGGAAACGGTAGCGGAAAACGGCGAAGCGAAGACGGTCGCCGACCGGCAAAATTCAACCGCCGTTTCCGAAGCGGCGACGATGGCTTTTGGAAACGATACGGAAAATTTAACCGATGCGGAAAATTTTATCGAGCCGAAAACTTTGATTGCCGAAGCCGGAACATTAATTCAGCCGAATAATTTAAATCTCGAAGGCGGAACGGCGATAATGCTCGCAACACCGACGACGGCAAATCAGACCAGCGCGCGGCTTTCAGCCGAAAACGTCGGAACTAAACTGATGAGCGCGCCGTTTGAAACCGCCAAATCCGAAGAAAACGAATCGAACAAAAGCGTCGCGGAAACTTCGCCGTCGAGCGAGTTGACACGCGTCGGCGCTGTTTTGGGAACGCCGCTTTATATGTCGCCCGAACAGTGTCGCGGCGAGCATCTTTCGCCGCGCTCGGATATTTACAGTCTCGCTGTGGTCGCCTATCAAATGATTTCGGGAAAAACGCCGTTCGCCGGCGATTTTACCGAAGTGATGAACGCGCACAAGGACGCCGCGCCGCCCGCGCTCGAAGCGAAAAAAATTCCGAAAAAAGTTAAACGAATCATTCACGCTTCCTTAGCGAAAAACCCGGACGAGCGCCCGCAAACCGCCGAAGCGTTTGCCAGCGAGCTGCGCGCTCAATCGGAAGGCATTGGCATTTTAATGCAGCGCGCGCTGGTCGTTTACACCGAACATCTGCCGAAATTTCTCGGTCTCGCCGTTTTGCTTTTCGCGCCCGTAATTTTTATTAATGTCTTGCAGATAACTTTCAGAGTTTTAACGCTCAACCAGCTTCCTGACAATTTGATTTACGCCATTACATACGGCGGTCTGTCGCTCGTTTCGGCGTTTTGCAGCTTTCTGTGCGCCTATCTGCTTTTCGGCACGGTAACGCGGATGGTCGCGCAGATTCTCGCTTTTCCGCCGCGTCCCGTCAGCGTGCGCACGGCTTTGCAGGCGACTCGGCGAAAATGGAAACCGCAAATTCTGACCGGACTTTTAAGCACGTTTCTAACATTTCTCGGCTTGTTCCCCTGCTTTCTCGGCTTTCCGGTTTTATCCGTTTTGTTAGCGCTGGTCGCGCCGGTCGTGATGATGGAAAATCTGCGCGGATTCGCCGCGCTGAAACGCTCGAAAAATCTCGTGATGCGCTCGCTGAAAACGACGACCGCCGCGACGATGATAATGTTTATTATTCCGATTACGGTTTCTTTTCTGATTGCTTTTATGGTCAAGTCGGCGGTTTCGTCCGTCGCGTCGATTGACGAAAAAACAAGGGCGACAATTTCGCGCGCGCAGGGGAAACAGGGGGCGGAAGTTTCTGCAAGCGTCGATAATGCAAAGGGTGAAAATGCGGTTGCCGCCGAAAAATCCGACAAAGAAAATCGGCAGGTAAATATCAACATCGGCGCGGACAAATCCGTCAGCATCGAAGATAAAAACGATGCGAAAGACGTGAACAAATCGATTCGCGCCGTTGTCAAAGAAGCTCTGACGCAAATTCTGCTTCTTCCTTTTTCGATTTTGATGGGTTCGTTTTCCTCGATTCTCTTTGCGCTGCTTTATTTCAAAACGCGGATTGTCGGCGGCGAGCCGATGCAGGATTTGCTCGCACAGCTTGAAGACGCCGACGAGCCGCAGAGAAACTGGCAAAAGCGCATTCGCAGCCGTCGCGTCGAACAAACGGGCAAACCTACGAGTAAATCGTGAATCGTAAATCGTGAACGTAAAAACGGAAAATAAAAGATTAAACGATTTCAACGTTTCACGACTTAACCATTTTACGACTTACCAATTTTTATGAAAATCTACGGGCTTTTTTTAGCGATTTTCTTTGTTTGGAGCGTTCCGGCACAGACTTTCAAACGTGAATTTCCGCTTTCGGAAAACGCTTCGGTTGAAATTATCAACCTTTTCGGGCGCGTCGAAATCGCAACGAACGAAGCGAAAGAGAATTCTCTGGAAAACGACGAAAGCGCCGTCGTCTCTAAAAGCGACGATAAAGCTAAAGAAGCCGGACAAGCGTTTTTAACGGCGGAAAACGCGCTCGAAGCCGATTTAAAAATCGTCTCGGAAAACAATCGTCTCTCAATCGTCGTCAGTCCGGCAAATCCAAAGGCGCGCGTTGATTTGTCTTTGAAAATCCCCGAAGGCGCGCGTGTTCGCGTCGAAACCGGCGCGGGCGAAATTCGCCTTTCGGGAAACATTGCCGAAGCCGACGCCCGAAGCGAAACCGGCACGATTTCAACCGATGTGCCGACGGAAAATCTACGCTACGATTTCGTTTGGACAGAATCGCGCCCGCGTTTTTTAAGCGATGTCGAGCTTGGAAAAGTAAAGGAAAAAGCGGCGGGAAAATTCGTTCTAAGCGGCAAAATCTTCGGCGAAGGTGAAAAGAAAACCGAAGAAAATTCGGAAGCAAACGCGCAAGTGAACGACGAACAACCGGCGGACGAACAAAAACCGAAAACCAAAAAACCGAAAACCAAAAACCGAAAACCAAAACCCATCCAGTTAAATTTCACGACCGCGCGCGGCATCATTCTGCTGAACGTCCCGCTCAACGAGGTTTCGCCCGATTTGCGCGAGCGTCCATTGACCGAAGCGGCAAAAGCGATAATTCGCAGCGGCGACTCGATTTTAACGGGCGCGATTCGCCGCGCCAGCCCGAAGTATTTCGGCGAATACGCGCGCACTTTGCCGCCGCTCAAGCAAGAACCCATCTTAAGACAAACGGAAAGCGCGCCGAACAATTCATCGAACGCGCGCACAAAACGTGTTCTCGTGCGCGTAACCGATTTGAATAATCGCGCCGTCGCCGACTTGCGCGCCGCCGATTTCGACGTAACGGAAAACGGCGAGCGGCGCGAGATTTTATCGGTTGCGCCCGCGACCGCGCCGTTTAATTTAGTTTTGCTTTTAGATGTTTCGGGCAGCATCGATAATTATGTCGATTTTATCCGCAAAGCCGCGCGCGCGTTCGTCGAAACCGCCAATCGAGACGACCGGATTTCCATTATAATTTTCAACGAAGACGTAAAAACCCTTTCGACTTTCACGACTGAAAAAAGAAGGCTTTCGCAAAGTCTCGACACTTTTGACGCGGGCGGCGGCACGGCGTTTTACGACGCAATCGGCTATGTTTTAAGCGAAACTCTGCGCCCGCTCAAAGGCGAGCGCACGGCAATCGTCGCGCTGACCGACGGCGACGACAACCGCTCGTTTCTGCCGTTCGATTCGCTTTTAGGCTCGATTCAGGAAAGCGGCGCGCTCGTTTATCCGCTTTACGTTCCTTCGGGATTGATTGCGGCGACGGCAAACGCCAACTCGACCGCCGACCCGTTGCGCGCCAAATATATGTCTTTGACTTCCAAAGCCGAAGGCGAAGGCGAAAAGCTCGCGCAGGTTTCCGGCGGCATTTATTACCCGATTAGCCGTTTGAGCCAAATTCAAAGCGCTTATGAAGATATTGTCCGTCAGTTGCGCACAGCTTACAGCGTAACTTTTCGCTCCGGTTCGGCGGCGGAAAAGCGCAGCGGCAATCGTGCTTCGCCGCGCTTAAAAATTAAAATTAACCGCGAAAATACGTTCGTCAAACTCGGCTCGGTCGTCGAAGTTTCCGACAAGCAAAGTTATCAATCAAAACCTGAAAGTTTTCCGCAAAGCGCGCAACTGAAAAGCGAAAATTTTCAAACAATTGATTTTACGGAGCATTTTTCAAAAATCGCCGAAAACTTTTTCAGCGCTCAAAATTCTTTCGGTTTTGCCGCGCCTTTGCGGGAAATTTCCTTCCGGCAGTCAAACGAAATCTCCGGTGAAGTCGAACGAATAAATTACAAGCAGTTTTTGGGCGATAATCTGCGCGAAACAAAATTTGAAACCTTCGATATCAATGCTTCGAGCGGCGCTTTTCTACTTTCAAACGAGACGGAAAAAATCGCCGTCAGCCGCTGGATTTCGCCGAAACGCACGCGTTCTTATCCGTATGAGCGGGTTTATGACACACTCCGCTACGCCAAAAGAGCGACGATAATTCCGGTTCTAAAAGACGAAGGCTTGGGCGGCGAGCGCGATTTTTTGCAGTGGGACACGCTCTCTTTGATGAGTCTTTTAGATGTTTTCGTCGTTACGGCTTTTTACAAAGACGCGACGAAAAACACGAAACGCGCCGACCAAATCACCGAACAAAAACTTGACAACGAATATGTCGCGGCGCGGCTTAAGGAAATTTTCGCATTCAAAGGCACGGCACGCAATTGGAACGAAGCGGAGGCAAAACAATTAAAAACGGTTTTCGAGCAAGCGCGCGACGCTTACCGCGAAATTTCCAAAAAGACGAAAACTTATCTGCACGACGAAACCGCTTTAAATCGATTGATAAAACTCGCGGAGAATCCAAACACCTTCGCCGAATTTTCGCGCGGTAAATCTCGCAGAGGACAAAGCCGCGAACTGCAATCAATCCAGCCGAAAGAAGCTCTCTCGACCGACACGAAAGGCGGCATAACAATCACAAATCTCGCGGGCGGCAAATATTTTTTCACCTGCGACGAAACGATAATCGAAAACGGCACGCTTTCCTTAATCGAAGACAAACACAGCCAACGCGCGATTCTTCCAAGTGAAAACGATATTAAAGACGGGCTTTTGAAGATGATAATTTACACAAATCTGAAAAACGTCCGCGTCGGCAAAACAAGCGTCAAAGAAAAATCTGTTCTGCGCCTCACATCGAGCAAACTCGCCGGTTCAATCAATTCAAATTCGAACGATGCAGACGCAGCAAAGTTTTTTCAAACCAATTCTTTGAACATCTCGCAAACAAATTTGATAAAAAAACTTTTCGAGGAAGCGCGCGAAAACAATTTCACGATAATCGTCGAACACGCCGAAACCGCCAAAATAAAATGAAATCAACTCTTTTAAATTCTCTGTTCGACGAAGAAGAACGTCGTCCGCTTTCGGTTTCCGAGTTGAACGAACGGGTTAAAGCGTCGCTCGAAAAAAGTTTCGCGTCCGTTTGGATTGAAGCCGAGATTTTGAATTTTGTCGCGGCAAATTCCGGGCATTGGTATTTTACCTTGCACGACGGTTCGTCGCAGTTGAAAGCGGCGTGTTACGTCCGCAACAATTCGCGCATACGGTTTCAGCCTTTCGACGGTCTTCAGGTTCGCGTGCGCGGGAAACTTTCGGTTTATCAGCCGAAAGGCGAATATCAAATTCTCGTCGAATCGCTTCAGCCGGTCGGCGAAGGCGCGCTGAAAGTCGCGTTCGAGCAGATTAAGGCGAAACTTTTCAAAGAAGGTTTGTTTGACGAAGAATTAAAACGCTCGCTGCCGTTTTTTCCGCATCGCGTCGGTGTCGTAACATCGCCGAACGGGGCGGCGTTTCACGACGTTTTGAATGTTTTGTCTAGAAGAACGCGCACGGTTCACATCACTTTGATCCCGACGCGCGTGCAGGGCGAAACTGCCGCCGAAGAAATCGTCGCCGCGATAAAGCTCGCCAACGAATTCAATAAAAATACGCCGGAAAAAATCGATGTTTTGATTGTCGGGCGCGGCGGCGGCTCTGCGGAAGATTTGTGGGCGTTTAACGAAGAAACGGTCGCGCGCGCCATTCGCAATTCAAAAATTCCGGTGATTTCCGCTGTCGGACACGAAATCGATTTTACGATTGCCGATTTTGTCGCCGACCGGCGCGCACCGACGCCATCGGCTGCCGCCGAAATCGTCGCCGAATCCGAAGACCGCATCGAAGCGTTTATCTTTCAGAAAACGCAGGATTTGTTGCAGCTTATCGATTATAAGATTTTGCAGACGCGCGCCGACTTGCAGGAATCAGCGCGCGCGCCGGTTTTTAACGAGTTTCCGCGACGCATCAAAGATTTTCATTACGAAATCGAAGATTTGCAAACTTCGATGCGCGACGCCTTGAATGAAAAAATCGAAGATAAGGAACGTCGTCTTGAAAGTTTGGTTAATCGAATTTCGCCTTTAAAGCTCGCTTCGCGCTTGAACGAAAAGAAAACGCGGCTCGCGCTTTTGCGGCAGAAAAACGCGTCGGCAGTCAAAGACGCCATCAACGGCAAGGACGAAAAACTGAAAATAAAAATGGCTTCGCTCGACGCGCTTTCGCCGCTTTCGGTTTTGCGGCGCGGATTTTCTATCGTGCAAACTGAAGCGGACGAAATTCTGCGCGACGCGAAAAACATAAAAATCGGCGATGAGGTGAAAATTCTTCCCGCGCGTGGCAAACTAAAAGCGAGAGTTTTGGAAGTCGGCGACGAGCGATAAATGCGGAATTTTTGATTTCTTCTTTTTGATTAAACTTTAATTTTCAGCTTCGCATTCTCGCCCGTTGTAAAAAGATGTCGAAATTTGTAGTCGAATTAAACGAGCCGCAAAAAGCTGCGCCGCCGAACGCGCCGAAAAAGGAAGCGGCGAGCGTGCCGGAATTTACGAGTTTGCAGCCGCCGCAAAAGCGCAGTCTTTTCGTTAAAATTCTTGGCGCAATTGCCATTTCGTTCTGCTTGATTTTGGTTGTCGGCGGCATCGGCGGTTATTTTTACTGGCGGCATTTGAAAAAAACGCCGCAGTATTCGCTCGCGCTTCTTGTTGACGCGGCGCGGCGCGACGACCAGAAATCGGTTGACGCACTTGTTGACACAGATGCGGTTGTCGATGATTTTCTGCCGCAGATTACGGGCAAAGCCGTCGAGCTTTACGGCAAAAATCTGCCGCCTGCGACAATCGCAAAAATCGAACAAGCCGTCGCGCCGCTGCTTCCGGCGATAAAGGCGCGCGCGCGGTCGGAAATTTCCGGTCTTATTCGTGATAAAACACAGAAATTCGGCAGCGTGCCGTTTTGGGCAATCGCGCTCGGCGCAGAAAGATTTGTCGAAATCACGCGTGAAAACGATAAAGCGTTTATCAGTAGCAAATTGCAGGAACGGCAATTGAATTTGACGATGAAGCAATCGGGCGAAAAGTGGCAAGTCGTCGGTGTTAAAGACGAACAAATGGCAAAACAAATCGCGGAAAAAGTCGGGCAGCAGATTATTTTCGCGGCAAACAAAGGCGGATTAAGAAGCGCTGGCGAGCAGTTCGGCTTGCAGAATTTGGGCGACGTGATAAAGGAACTTAACGGAGTTTTTAAATAATAATTTATGGCTGGAGAAAAACAGAAAACATTTGAAGCGAGCCTGCAGGAATTGGAAAAAATCGTGCGCAATCTGGAAAACGGCGATTTGCCGCTCGAAGAAAGTCTAAAACTGTTTGAAGACGGCGTGAAAATCTCGCGCGAGTGTCAGGAACGTCTCAATCAAGCCGAGCGCAGAATCGAAATTTTGATGAAAGACGGCGAAGGAAATCCGGCGCTCGAAGTCGTCAAAGCCGAAGATTTGCGCGGCGAGCAGCAACAGCAAGCCGAGCCGAAAGTTAAACGCCGCATCGTTTTCGACACGGATGACGAATCGCCGTTTTAGTGAAAAACAAAAAGTGAAAAGTTTAAGAATTGCAATTCTTAAACTTTTCACTTTTTGTTTTTCACCGTTCTGTTATTCCGCTTTTGCCTGAACCGGCGCGACGTTTTGAGTTTTTCTGTTTCTGCGCGCGTTCAGATAACCGGAAAATCCTTCTTTTGCTAATCCCAAAATCGGTTTGCGGTTTTGAAAAAGTAAATTCAGCCAATCGCGTTTTCGCATTTGCGGAAAGTAAATGCCGCGGAAAAACAGCCGCGAAACAAGGTGGCTGGCGCGGAATTGAAACGGCGAATCTTTTATCATTTCGAGCGCCTGCGCGTTTCGTTCAGGACTGTAAGAGCGCTCCCACGCAAATCTGGTTTCCTCGCTCGCCCGTTCAATCGTCATTTTCAGGGGCGTGTGCGCCATCACGAACGGCGCGAATTCGAGCCAGTGTTTCGGGCGCGAAAGTCTGCCTTCTTTTTCGAGACGTGTGTAAAGGGGCGTTGCCGGAAACGGCGTCAGTTGCCCGAAAACGGGAAGTCCGGGCGACCAGCTTTCGATTTCCTCGACCGTGCGCGCCGCGACGCCTTCGGTGTCGTTGTCCATTCCGAAAATAAACGACGTTATCGCATAGATATTTCGTTTCGCAAGGCGGTCGAGAACTTGTTTATAATCGGAAGGCTTCGAGAAATTTTTGTTGACCGACGCCATATTCTGCGGGTCAATCGACTCCATTCCGATGAAAACCCATTTGCCGCCCGATTCGGCAATTAAATCGACGAGTTCTTCGTCGCCGAGAAGATTTGCGCTGATTTGCGCGACCCAAGGAATTTGCGCGCCAGCCGCAATAACATCTCTTAATAAAGATTTGACGCGCTTTTTGTTGATGGCGAGATTGTCGTCGATAAAAAAGACGGCGATTTGTCCGCGCTCTTTTTTAGCACGAGCTTTTAATCGTAAAAGTTCTTCGATAACGCTTTCGTTCGTGCGAAAACGAATCGAGTCGCCGAAAAATCCTGTTACCGTGCAGAATTCGCAGCCGTATGGACAGCCGCGACCCGTTTCAATCGGGACGACGTGAAAGCTGCCCCAGCCTTCGCCCATTTTTGCAAGGTGCGGTTTCAAAAACGACGGCACGAGACTGAATTGGTCTAAATCCAAAGTTTCCCAAGGAATATGCGGATATGGCTGGAGATTAGGTTTTTTGTCGTTGCCTTTGTCGTCTCTTTCCGGCTCGTAAATATCTTTCAGACAATCGTTTGCCGCGTCTTCGACCATCAGCGCCCACGTTTCGTCGGCTTCGCCCAAAGCAATCGCGTCGGCGTGGCGTTTTCCGCCGTCTCGTCCTAATGCTTCGTCGGGACATTCGGTTACGTGCGGTCCGCCCATTACGACTTTTATTCCCGCTTCGCGCAGCGCGTCGGCGACCGTGTAGGCGCGCGCAACCATTCGGGTCATCGCGCCGATGCCGACAAGTCCGACGTTTTCGTCTTTGCAAAACTGCACCAGTTCGGCGCGCGTCATCGCTTTGGCATTGCCGTCAATCAAAATTACTTCGTGCTGTTTCGGCGTTAACGCTTGCAGCAGAAACATCCACAGATGCGGCATAAAATTTCTGGTGATGCCGTTATCGGGATTATAAAGCAGGATTTTCATAAACTTTTCAATTGCGGCGGCAACTAAAAATCGCCGTCCGCGTGCTGCCAATTTGTGTTGGACTTTGTTAAGGATGTTTGACCGAGCCGATTTATTGCTGGCGGAAAACGCGAAAACTCAATAAAAATCGCGGATTTCGGATTTGAATTTGAGCGATAAAAACTTGGGAGAAAAACCGCCGGAGAAATTTTAGAAAGTGATTTTACAGCCCAAGACTAAAGTTTTCAACAAAAATTTTACGAGTTAAATTGTAGCATATTTTGTTCGACAGCCTAGACGAGAATGATACGCGCGGAAAAATATTTCATCGAACGCTGTTTTTCGATTTTTTTAATAATCGCGTTTTTTATATTTTTATTGATGATTTTAAGAAAGACGACAAGTTAAATATCTCTTATTTAAAGCCGAAAAAGATATTTCATTTCCTCTGCATCTTTACATTTATAAAAATGCGGAGCGAACATCTTTTAGATAATCACTCCGCAACGGATTTGCAAATTAAACCGATTAAATTATCTGCGCGACGAACCCATCACGATTTGCAGAACATACCAGAACAGCAGCGCGATGCTCGCAAAAAGCGAAAGCGACGCGGCGACGTGCTGGTCGGCGCGATACTGGTGCAGAACGTTAGACGTATTATAAAGAATCGCGCCGCCGGCAAGCGCGACCATCAAAAAAGCAAACAAATTGCCGATGCTGAAACCGAACAGAAGACTCGCCACGATAAAGCCGAGCGCGAGAAAAAAGCCGATTGTCAAAACGGGCGCGAGAAACGAAAAATCCTTGCGCGTTATAAAAACGACCGCCGTTAAACCGGCAAAAAGTCCGAGCGTGATAATTCCGGCTTGCCCGAAAATCTCGGCGCTGTTGGTGCGGCTCGCCGCCACAAAAAGCAGCGGCAGAAAAATTATCGCTTCAGCGACCGTGTAAAGCAGCAAGCCCATATATTGCAGCGGCTTCGACGTTTGCGAGTTTGCCCACCACTGAGCCAGCATCGAGATGCCCATAAACGCTCCAAGCACGATAAGCCACGAAAAATTTCCGCCGAGCATCGTGCGCGCAATCGATTCGCCCGCGCCCGACATCACGAGATAAGTTTCCATCAAAACGAACAGCAAAACCGCGCCCGCGAGGTGAGCGTAAGTTTTGCGTATAAAGCTCGCGCGTTCTTCGGGCAAGGCTTCACTGACCGGATAATTGTATGCGCTTTGAAAATTTGTATTCATATTTTTTTCCTCTCGAAACTTCAGATGGTTTTTAAGTAATTTTATTTGTCCGTGAGATTGAAAAACGTCTCAAACGGAAACTAACCGGCACGCTTTATAAAACGAATTTTTTCGATTTAAGTTCGCTCAATCGCGTCGGCTCGGTTTCGTCTGAACAGAGAATCAACGCTCAATAAACCCGAACCGCGCGCGGCGATGTAAAGACATACAAAACAATAAATTACCGCCAACTCGCCGCCGTTCACGAGCGGCAGAAAACCGTTCGGCGCGTGCGCCATAAAATAAGCGACCGCGAACATTCCGCTGGCAAGAAAAGCGGCGAAACCGGCGAAAAGCCCGAACAAAATCATCAAGCCGCCGATTAGTTCGATAGCGCCCGCCGCCGCAATTAAACCGGTTAAGGGCATCGCTTGTTTTGGCGCGGGAAATCCAAGCAGCTTTTGCGAGCCGTGCCAGACGAGCAAAAAACCCGTAATAATGCGCAAAAGCGCGTAGATATACGGTTTATACCCTTCCAAAAATCTTTCCACTGTTGTTCGCGTCTCCTTTTGTAAAAACTAAAATAATAAACTTATCTTAGCAAAAACATTTGAATTATCGAACACCATTTCCGACAAAAATTTTCAGCCGCGCAGCGAGGCGACGAAAATGCGTTTGAAAAATAAATGAAAAAACACTTGAAATTCGCCGCCCGTTTGGTATATTTTCAAATGCTATGAATAAATTATTGCTTTTTGCCGCCGTCATTTTCTGTGCCGCGACAAATACTTTTGCCCAAAAGACGTTTCTTTTAAAGGATGCCTCGAAAACATTCGACGTAAAGATAAAAATCGCAAAGTGCGATGCCGACATTTGCGAAGGACGCGCGAGCGTTTATTTATCGAAGAAAAACCAATCGAAAATTTTGCAGACAATCGCAATGCCGAATATGTATTTGGAATTAAGCGCGCAAAAAAAGCCGACGGCGAATTTAATCGAGCTTTACGGCGAAAATAACAGCGGCGTCGTTTTCGACGATTTTAATTTCGACGGCGCGCCGGATTTAGCTTTGCGAAACGGCAACAACGGCGCATACGGCGGACCTTCGTATGATGTTTTGATGTTTTCAAAAGCGGTGAATAAATTTATAAAAAGCAGAGAATTGACGAAACTCGGAAGCGAAAATTTAGGACTTTTTACGCTCGATAAAAAACAAAAAACAATCGAAACTTCTAATAAAAGCGGCTGCTGCTATCACGAAACGACGCGCTACAAAATCATTAACAATCGACCGCAGAAAGTTTATGTTTTCATCGAAGACGCGACGGGCGGCAACGGCGAAAAAGTCAAGCTGACGACCGAAACGCTCGCAGGCGGCAAATGGAAGAAAACGGTTAAATACGCGGCGACCAAAGATTATTACAAGCAGCAGTAAATCATTCGCCTGCAAAAGTTAGACGTGCCGAAAAGTTTTTCAGTCTTCCTTTTTCTCGGCATACCAATCTTCGTGCAGCGAGTTTTTATAACAGCGCAGACACGTCGTCCAGCGCCAGCGATGACGGCAGCCGGGACACACGCCGCGCGTCGCAAACGTGTTCCAAGCCGTGCCGCATCCGCCCGCGTAAAATTCGGGAAAACCGGCGTCCGCGCAATACCAGCGATTTGAAGCGCGCGGCTGCCAGCGACACAGCTGACAACGAATGCGGCTGAACGAATCCGCTGTTTCGTCTTCGCTTTCAACCGGCTTTTGACGCTCGCTCGCCGGAATTATTTTTTTTTGAAAAAGCGAGAATAAAAAAATCCGCAGATAAATTTCCCGCCGTAATTTTTCGCCCGTCTTCATTTTAATTTCCCGATTTCCCGTCAATCTCAAACTGAATTGATAACAAATTCACCTTTATTTTCTAACAACGCGCAAAATTTCTCCCGCCGCGCTTTCATTGCCTTTTGAATCGACGGCACGGACGTAATAAAAATAAATCTCGCCCGATTGGACGCCTTCGTCCTTATATTCAGTTGTCGGAATCGGTTCTTTGTTGCGCCGTTCCCACTGGTTGAGCGGAACATTTTTATCAATAGAGCGATACATATTGTAACCGGCAAAATCAACCAGCGGATTCTGCTCTGAAACGTTTCCGGCGTGGTCTGTAAAAGAAGTTCTCGGCGTAACCGGCGCGCTTTCGCGTCCTTCGGCGTCAACCTGCGTGAGTTTATAAAAATAACGCTGCCCGATTTCGGCGGCTTGGTCGTTAAAATTGCCGTCCTTAATCGGCTCATCGGTCAATTTCTCCCAAAATACAAACGGCAGATTTTCATCAACCGACCGATAAACGTGAAAACCGAGCGGCTTTCTGCCAGCCTTTTCGCGCATCTGTTTTCGTTTTTCTTTGAGCTTGTGCTTGTTCATAAACCGAGCTTATTTTATCGAATAAAAAAAGGCGACTCAAACCGAATCGCCTTTGGCGGAAAAATTTACAACAAAACAAAAGTCATTTGATTAAGCCGATAGTTTGTAAATCGCGCTCGAAATCTTCCGCGCCGTAATGAACGGGAATGTTTCTCGCAGCTAATTCTTTTTGAAATTCGTATTGATGCAAGCCTGCCAAACGGCTCGCCTGCGCGAGCGCGAGCTTTTTTTCTTCAAACAAAACAAGCGCGACTGTGAGGAAAATTTCTTCGGCGAGTTTTTTATCCGCGAGCAGCCGCTCGATAAACGCCTCGCGCTCGCTCTTTTTCAAGGCTCGAAACGCCGTGTAGAAAACTTCGGCAGTGGCTTGCGATTGTGTCATAGCGAATTTATTGTATTGGTTTCTTAGGATTGCATTGTCTAATCTTTATTAATTAAATCACGCATTGGTTTATCAACAATTCTTACTTCCTTATCGTCTATATAAACTTTGATTCTTAAATTTTCACTTGAATTAATGAATTTATAGTTATCTGCATCAACAAAATAATCAGTAATAAAAACGATTCGAGTGTCGTCAGGATATATTGGTTCGTTTCGATGATGTTCTTGCGTTACTCTAAAAAATTTATATTTCTCATTACTTCTCTCTGAAACTTCGAGCGCGTAGATTGTATGTGGATTCAAAAAGGCTTTCGGAAATTCAATATCTAAACGATAGTTTGAAATTGTTTTACTGCCTTTGTTGGTTAAATTGATTATTAATTTATACTCTTCAAATTCGTCATAGGCTTTGCTGATTGAATGGCTTAAATCTATGCCAACTTTTGTATCTTCTGAAATTGTATGTGCAGGTGAGGAAGTTTGAGTTGAAGAAGGTTGTGTCTTAGTTTCATTTCCTTGAAAGCGACGAATTATTTCAAGTAAATGTCGTGAAACTTTTTCACGGAAATCATCAACTGTATTGTAAGTTTCTACAAGTCCCTCCGAAAAACATTTATCTCTAAATACTTTTAATGATTGATACTGTTCAATGTCAATACTGCCTGCCACGATAGGTTCATTGGAAAAATATAGCAAAACAGGTTTTCCTTTTGCGAGAAATTCTTCTATTTCCTCTACTGAACCAGAATTAGCTTTGCCGGTTGGTGTACCGAGTTTTGTCCAAAAAATTCCAACCAAAATATCTGATTTATTTACAAGATGTTTATTAACGAGTGCTTGAGGACGTTCACCCATTTCAGGAGTAAAATGTGTTTCAAATTTTATAGGAAGAATAACCGCATTCTCACGTTCAGAGTGCAAAGCATTTAAACTGTCTAAAATGCTAGGAAATATTTCTCTTTCCCTTTTAACATCAGAGGGAGAAGCGAGCATTACGTGATAGATATTAGCTTGGAATGCCATAAGTTAAATGATTGTTGTCAGTAATTTACCACGAAAAATAATAACTAAAAAGGGCGAGAATAAATCTCGCCCGTGTAAATTAAATTGAATTAAAAACTATTCCGCTTTCGACGCCGCTTTCATTGTTTCGGTTTGGAGGTCGGCGGTGCGGAAGACTTCGGATTTTACTTCGTCTTTTTTCGAGCGTCGAAAAGTTTCTTCGCCCGTGTTTGCGCGCCACAAGCTCGACAGCAGAAGCTCGCGGATGAACGTCATTTCTTTCGGGAGACGGTCGTAGAGTTTGAAAAAGAGTTCGTCGTGCATTGCGATTTCTTTCGTCCACAAATCGCGGTCGATGCTCATCACTTTGTCAAAATCTTCGGCGGTGAAATCTTCCATTCCGCGCCAGTCCATATCTTCATAGCGCGGCATCCAGCCCATCGGAGTTTCGACGCCGATGGATTTTCCGCGCGCGCGTTCGACAATCCATTTTAAGACGCGCATATTGTCGCCGAAACCGTTCCAGAGGAATTTGCCGTTTTCGTCTTTTCTGAACCAGTTGACCGAAAAGATGCGCGGCGGATTCGGTATTCTTCGACCGAAATCAAGCCAGTGTCCGAAATAATCGCCCATATGATAACCGGCGAACGGCAGCATTGCGAACGGGTCGCGGCGGACTTCGCCGACGTTGCCGAACGCGGCGGCGGTCATCTCACTTCCCATCGTCGCGGCGGAATAAACACCGAACGCCCAGTTGAACGATTGCGAAACGAGCGGCACGACGCTGTTTCTGCGCCCGCCGAACATAAACGCGGAAACGGGAACGCCTTTCGGGTTGTCGAAATCTTCGTCGATGACCGGACATTGTGTAGAAGCAACGGTGAAACGCGAATTCGGATGCGCGGCTTTCTTGTCGCTGTCCGGCGTCCAGTCATTGCCTTGCCAGTCAATTGCGTGCGCGGGCGCGTCGCCGTCCATTCCTTCCCACCAAACGTCGCCGTCGTCGGTCAGCGCGACGTTCGTGAAAATCGTGTTTTCCTTAATCGTCTCCATCGCGTTCGGGTTGGTTTTATAATTCGTGCCGGGCGCGACGCCGAAAAATCCGGCTTCCGGATTGATGGCGTAAAGCTGTCCGGTTTCGTCAGGCTTTATCCAAGCGATGTCGTCCCCGACTGTCGTAACTTCCCAGCCTTCTTCCTGAAAAGGTTTCGGCGGAATCAGCATTGCGAAATTAGTTTTTCCGCAAGCCGACGGAAACGCGGCGCAAACATAAGTTTTCTGATTGTCGGGCGATTTTACTCCGACGATTAACATATGTTCGGCAAGCCAGCCCTGCTCGCGTCCCAATGTCGAAGCGATTCGCAGAGCCAGAGCTTTTTTGCCCAGAAGCGCGTTGCCGCCGTAGCCTGAGCCGTAAGACCAAATCAATCTTTCTTCGGGGAAGTGGACGATGTATTTATCTTTCGGGTCGGGTGAGCAAGCCCACGCCGAGTCCTGCTGTCCTTCCGCCAGCGGCATTCCGACCGAATGGAGACAGTGAACGAAATCGCCTTCGCCCAATGCATCGAGCGATTTATTTCCCATTCTGGTCATCAATTTCATATTGACGACGACATACGGCGAATCGGAGAGCTGCACGCCGAACTGCGAAATCGGCGAGCCGATTGGTCCCATACAGAAAGGAATCACATACATTGTCCGTCCTTTCATAGAACCGTCGAAACGCCCGGTTAGCGTTTCCTTCATCTCTTTCGGATGCATCCAGTTATTGGTTGGACCGGCGTCATTTTTGGCGAGCGAGCAAATATAAGTTCGGTCTTCGACGCGCGCCACGTCCGACGGATGCGAGCGCGCTAAAAAGCTGTTTGGGCGCTTTTCCTGATTGAGACGAACAAACGTTCCGGTTTGCACCATTTCTTCACAGATGCGGTCGTATTCTTCCTCCGAACCGTCGCACCAGTAAATCGCGTCGGGCTTGCACAATTCAGCCATTTCCGTCGTCCAGCGAATCAGTTCCTGATTTTTTACGTGCGCCGGAATATTTAGTTCAGCCATAAATTTCTCCAAAGTTTGTTTGTTAAATAATTATAAAAAGCGACTTGCGAGCCGCGTTTCGATTGAATTTTTAAAGTGTAGCACAAAAAGAAATCAGCTTGAAATAATGAATAAATCCGAAAAGAAATCACGCGCTTTCAATGTTCCGGTCGTTTAAAACCGATTTTTCTCGGCTCGATTTAATCGTATGAAAAACAACCGCCGCGACGATTACCAAGCCGCCGATAAGCGCCCATTTGGACGGCTTCTCGCCTAAGAATAGAAAAACCCAAATCGGATTCAAAAGCGGCTCGACAAACCCGACGATGCTTGCGTCCAGCGAGCGCACGCCGTCGGCGATTCCTTTTGTAAAGAGAATATAAGCGACGCCAATTTGAAAAATTCCCAAGAACAAAATCGCCAAAGCATCTTTGTAATTAATTTGCGCGGGCAAATTGTTCCCGACGAGCGGCAGCATCAAAAGGACGATTAAAATATTGCCGTAGAAAACCGACAGCGCCGGATTTTTTATCGAGAGCGAGCGCGGATGTCTCAAAAGAATAAAATAAACGCCGAAGAAAACGCCCGAAGCGAGCGCGGCGATGTTTCCCAGATAAATGTTTGCGGCAAGCTTATTTTCCGCGTTTTGCGGTTCGAGAAAAAACAAGCTCATTCCGGCGAGACAAATGACGACGGTTATCAAATCGGTCGCGCGAAATTTTTCCTTCAATACAAACGGCGCTAAAATTAAAATATAAACGGGCGCGGTGTATTGCAGAAAAATCGCGTTTGCGGCGGTCGTCGTCTTGTTCGCGTAGACGAAACACGAAAGCGTTCCGGCATACATCAAGGAACTTAAAAGCGTAAATCTATCAAGCCGCAAGCCTTTCTTATAAGTAAAAATCGCAACCGTAATCGCGGCGAAAAAAGAACGTCCGAGATTAACGGCGAAAGCATCAAGCGTCGTAAATTTGATAAACAAACCGCCGAAACTCCAAAGCAAAACCGCCGACAGAACGAAAGCTATCGGCGGGAGACTTGAAGTTTTATACGGCTCGTTCACTAAAATTTTATTAATTATTTTCCGTTGCGCTCGAAATTGTTTCGCGCAATTTTTTGGCGGAAGTCGTCGCCGGTTCTAATTCGACATCTGCGACATTGCCGTAAATCTTTTTACCGAAAACGCCGTTCCAAGGCGGAATGACGATTGAAATCGAGCCGTTGGCGCGCGCTTGACAGGCGAGACGCAAAATCGGTTTGGCGTCGTCGCCTTGCCGATAGCCGTGAATTTTCATTTGTTTTCGCTCGCGCGTCGAAACTTCCGACAATTTTTCCGCGCCTTTTAAAACGCCAATCCAGCACGTTCCGCACGCCGCCGAGCGACATTCGACCGGAATGACGCCTTCGCCGCATCTTATGTCGGCTTCGCGCCAGTTTTGCGATTGGTCGCGCTGCGCGCCCGACGCGATTTCTTCGTCGTTCGTCATCTTAAATTTGCCGTCGCCGCTCTTGCTCGATTCGTAACGCACAGTCCATTTTTTATCGACCGTTTTCAGAAAACCGAAAATGCCTTGCGAATCGTCTTTTGCTCGTTCGTTAATAATTTTTTGCGGCGAGTTGTTCATCAAGCCGCGCGGTTTTTCAGTTTTACCACTCGCGTTTTTGAAAGTGTCGAAACCGACTTGCGTTAAAGTCATCAAGCCGACGGCGACGATTGCGACGAGCAAAGATTTGTCGGTTTTTGTTTTCTCCGAAACAGTTTGCACGATTTGTTTTATCTGGTTTGCCAAATCCGCATTTTCACCGGAAAAATTTTCGGCGCGCGCTTCGATTGCCTTTTTTACGTCCGCCCAAAAGCGATGTCCGTAAAGAAATCGGTGCGACGAATCGATTTGATTTGTTAATTCGTAATCGCCCTGAAGAACAAATTGCTGAACGAGCTTTGCTTTATCTTCGGTCGTCTGTAATGCGCGCGCCAGTTCGAGCGGATAAAAGCGAAACCATATTTGCACGGCGCTGCGGTCAACGGCGTGAATTTCGGAAAGCAAAGTTTGCAAAGTTTGCAGCCAGTGGTTTTCGCCAAACTTGTTTAGAAAATCGATATAATTATTGTTCATAAATGCCTTAAAAACTTTTGGATTTGTCGGCTGTAAATTTGCCGCCAATCGAAAAATGAAAATTCTACAAGCAAAAGCGAGTTTGTGCAAAGGTTCACTTGACAAGGCGGGCGCAGATTCGTATAGTCTGAAGTTTCGGACTTTTCGTCTGAAGCAGGCAAACGAGTGAAAGCTCGATTTGGACTGCTTGAAAGCGCGGCGCTATTATAAAATTTATAATGCGTCAAACAATTATTGTGGCGTAAAAATTAAACGTCGCGGTTTTTATAAATAAAGCCGCTCTAACGTTTTGGACAAAGTGAAAGCGATATCAAAAATCGCCAATCCTAAAACGAATAAAGTCACGCCACAGAAAAGTTTAAAGCTAGGGAAATCGTCAAAACGCGCTTTCATTTATAAAAGATATTCCGTTAAAGTTACAATTTACTTTTTTAGTTTTATAAAGTTGAGCCGCTTGCGCTGACTGCCGGAAAATGCTTTCGGTAAGACGCAGGTTAGGAGTTGTTTTCGTTTTCAGTTTCCGATTTTTCGAGATAAATAAAGATAATGCCGACAATCAATCAATTAGTTCGCAAAGGTCGTCAAGCCGTTAAATATAAAACGGCGAGTCCGGCGCTGCAAGCCAGCCCGCAGAAACGCGGCGTCTGCACGCGCGTTTATACGCAAACGCCGAAAAAACCGAACTCGGCTCTGCGCAAAGTGGCGCGTGTTCGCTTAACCAACGGAATCGAAGTTACGACTTACATTCCGGGCATCGGACACAATTTGCAGGAACACTCGATTGTGCTGATTCGCGGCGGACGAGTGAAAGACTTGCCGGGCGTTCGCTATCACGTCATTCGCGGAACGCTCGATTCGAGCGGCGTCGCCAATCGCAATCAAGCGCGCTCGAAATACGGCGCGAAACGTCCGAAAGGCGCAGCGCCGGCAGCGAAAGGTAAAAAATAGTAATTACGAATTTCAAATTACGAATTGAAACAAAACGATTTTGTAATTTTATATTTATAAAAATATGCCGAGAAGAAGAGTTGCAGCTAAAAGAGAAGTTTTGCCCGACCCGATTTATAACAGCGTGATGGTTTCGCGCTTTATCAACGGCGTGATGTGGGGCGGGAAAAAATCGGTTGCCGAAAAGATTTTCTACAGCGCGATGGAACAGCTCGCCGAGAAAGCGGGCGACGAAGCGTTAAAGGTTTTTCGGCGTGCGATTGAAAACGTCGCGCCCGCGCTCGAAGTCAAATCGCGTCGTATCGGCGGCGCAACTTATCAAGTTCCTCTGGAAGTCGCGCGCGACCGCCGCAACACACTGGCGATTCGCTGGATTGTCTCTTACGCGCGCCAGCGAAACGAGAAAACGATGACCGACAAACTCGTCGGCGAGCTGCTCGACGCAACGAACAATCGCGGCGGCGCGGTCAAGAAAAAAGACGAAGTTCATCGTATGGCTGATGCGAACAAAGCCTTCGCGCATTACAGATTTTGATTTAGTGGTGAGTGGTGAGTGGTGAACGGTTAGTGAAAAACTTTCCTGAAACTCACCACTCACCACTCACCGTTCACCGCTAAATAAGATGGCAAACATTAGTTTAGACAAATTCAGAAACATCGGCATTATGGCGCATATCGACGCGGGTAAAACCACGACGACCGAGCGCGTGCTGTATTACACCGGCGTTTCCCATAAAATCGGTGAAGTTCACGAAGGAACGGCGACGATGGACTGGATGGAGCAGGAGCAGGAGCGCGGCATTACGATTACGTCCGCCGCGACAACTTGTTTCTGGATGCGCAACGGAATAGAACATCGCATTAACATTATCGATACGCCCGGACACGTTGATTTTACAATGGAAGTCGAGCGTTCCTTGAGAGTTCTTGACGGTGCGGTTTGCGTTTTCGACGGTGTTGCGGGCGTTGAGCCGCAATCGGAAACCGTCTGGCGTCAAGCCGACAAATACGGCGTTCCGCGAATTTGTTTTATCAATAAATTAGACCGCGCGGGCGCATCATTTTACCGCTCGTTCGATTCGATTTTAGTTCGTCTCGGAGCAAACGCCGTCGCTTTGCAGATTCCGATTGGCATCGAAGACAAATTTTTAGGCGTTGTCGATTTGTTGAGAATGAAAGCGCTTTTATGGAAAGACGAAACCAAAGGCGCTGAATATGAAACGACTGAAATTCCGGCTGATTTGATGAACGACGCCAAAGAATGGCGCGATAAATTGGTCGAAGCCGTCTCATCGATTGACGACGATTTGATGGAAAAATATCTCGAAGGCGAAGAAGTAAGTGAAGACGAGCTTCGCGCCGCGCTTCGCAAAGGCACGCTCGCAATGAAAATCGTTCCGGTCGTTACCGGCTCGGCTTTCAAAAACAAAGGCGTTCAGACGATGCTCGATGCCGTCGTTGATTTTCTGCCGAGTCCGCTCGATATTCCCGCCATCGAAGGAACAAATCCGAGAACCGACGCGGTTGAAAGCCGCGCCGCCGACGGCAAAGCGCCGTTTTCCGGTCTTGTTTTCAAATTGATGGCTGACAAACATCTCGGACAGCTTTCGTTCGTCAGAATTTACAGCGGAACGGTTACATCCGGCTCTTACGTAATCAACACAATCAAAGGCACAAAAGAGCGCGTCGGACGCCTGATGCTGATGCACGCCAACAAACGCGAAGATGTCGAATCAGCGTCGGCTGGCGAAATCGTCGCTATCGGCGGAATGAAAAACGTAACGACGGGCGATACGGTTTCGGACGAAAATAATCCGATTATTCTGGAATCAATGGAATTTCCAGACCCGGTTGTTCGCGTCGCGGTCGAGCCGAAAACTCGTCAAGACCAAGATAAAATGGGCGTCGCGCTCAATCGTCTCGCGCAGGAAGACCCGAGTTTCCGGGTTAATACAGACCACGAAACCGGACAGACGATTATCGCCGGAATGGGCGAACTCCATTTGGAAATTATCGTCGACCGTATGAAGCGTGAATTCGGCGTCGAGGCGAACGTCGGCAAGCCACAAGTTGCTTACCGCGAAACGATTACCGCACAGGCGCCCGGCAAAGAAATCTACAAAAAACAATCGGGCGGTCGCGGTAAATTCGGACACGTCGAACTGGAAATCGAACCGGCTCCGGGCGAAGGCTTTGTATTTGAAGACAAAATCACCGGCGGCTCGATTCCGCGCCAGTTTATCAAACCGACGATGGAAGGCATCCGAGATGCGATGCAGCGCGGATTTCTCGCGGGTTATGAACTCGTCGATATTAAAGTCAGACTTCTATTTGGCTCGTATCACGAAGTTGATTCGGACGAAATTTCTTTTAACTTGGCAGGTTCATTTGCATTTCAGGATGCGGTAAGAAAAGCAAAACCCGTTCTTCTCGAACCGATTATGAGAATCGAAGTCGTTACGCCCGATGAATATATGGGCGCGGTCAACGGCGACTTGAATCGTCGGCGCGGACAAATCGACAAAATGGAGCCGCGTCCGGGCAACGTCCAAGTTGTAACCGCGTTCGTTCCGCTTTCGGAAATGTTTGGCTATACGACGGATTTACGTAGTTCGACGCAAGGGCGCGCGACTTCGACGATGCACTTCGAGCGCTATGAACAAGCGCCGAAAAATGTCGCCGAAGAAGTTATTGCAAAAGTTAAGGGCGTCGCAACTTAATTTAGGACTTGAGAAATAAGGACAAAATTGATTTTGTAATTTGTCCTTTCACAAAATTAAAAATTCAGTCGAGTGAGAAAATAAGATTATGAGCAAAGAGAAGTTTGACCGTTCAAAGCCGCATGTGAATATCGGGACAATCGGACACGTTGACCACGGCAAGACGACCTTGACGGCGGCGATTACCAAAGTAATGGCAAAGCACAACGCGAAGATGAGTGTTAAATCGTTTGCCGAGATAGACAACGCGCCGGAAGAGAAAGCGCGCGGGATAACCATTTCGACCACTCACGTCGAGTATGAAACTGCTAACCGTCATTACGCGCATGTGGATTGTCCGGGACACGCCGATTATGTCAAGAATATGATAACGGGGGCGGCGCAGATGGACGGAGCGATTCTGGTTGTCGCAGCGACGGACGGACCGATGCCGCAGACCAGAGAACACATTCTTCTCGGTCGTCAGGTGGGAGTTCCGGCGATGGTCGTCTTTATGAACAAAGTGGATATGGTGGACGACGAAGAGCTGCTCGAATTGGTCGAACTCGAAGTCCGCGAGCTGCTCTCTTCATACGAGTTCCCCGGCGAGGACATTCCGGTTGTCAAAGGTTCTGCATTAAAGGCATTAGAAGGCGACGCCAAATGGGAGGCGACCATTGACGAGCTGATGCAGGCGGTCGACGATTCGATTCCGACTCCGGCACGAGATATGGACAAACCTTTTCTGATGCCGGTCGAAGACATCTTTACCATTCAGGGACGCGGGACGGTGGCGACCGGGAGAATCGAGCGCGGGATAGTGAACGTCAACGAGACGGTTGAGATTGTCGGCATCAAGGATACGAGAAACACCGTGGTAACCGGAGTGGAGATGTTCAAGAAACTGCTTGACAAGGGAATGGCAGGCGATAACGTCGGACTTTTGCTTCGCGGAGTTGAACGAAAGGAAATCGAGCGCGGGCAAGTGATCGCCAAACCGGGTTCGATTACGCCGCACACGAAATTCAAAGCCGAGGCTTATGTTCTAACCAAAGAAGAAGGCGGACGGCACACACCTTTCTTTACCGGATACCGTCCGCAGTTCTACTTCAGGACGACGGACGTAACCGGAGTTGCAAACTTGCCTGCCGGAGTCGAGATGGTGATGCCCGGGGACAACATTCAGATGGACATCGAATTGATTGCGCCGATTGCGATGGAAAAAGGGCTGAGGTTTGCTATCAGAGAAGGCGGCAGAACGGTCGGCGCCGGAACTGT
>JAABUN010003219.1_pt1 | contig 26098 bp, 18 predicted proteins | sample 5559311 | NCBI WGS metagenome assembly JAABUN01 (sample SAMN10711877, study PRJNA513370) | rock metagenome | isolation source: Antarctica rocks | place: Antarctica: Victoria Land, Siegfried Peak sud
TGAACATCTCCTCCAACTCTTTTGTTCCAAACTCGACCTCGACTGGAGTGTGGTTCAATCCCATCCCCAATACCATTCACTCGTAAACTATGGCGCCATCACAACCTAATTCTGCACGGACTATTGGTAATGAAACTCGATTCCGATACTAAAGCGCGGATGTGGCCTGAACTTTACGAATACCTCAACCGGTATTTCGGCGCTGTGTTCTTTGGCGCGATGTTGTGCCAGCTTTTCAATGCGAATTATGTTCTTGTGCTCGCCGGACTGCTGATGTTTGTCTTCGCGTTGCTCGATTGGCGAACCGGTTTTCGCGCTCAAAAGCAGCGTATCGCCGACCGCGAAGACGCCATTCGTTGGCGCAATCGGCATCTCGATCCAGAGATGTTCGTGGACGAAGATGTCAAACGGCTGAAAGAACAAGGTCGCGTCATTCAAGCGATTAAGCTCTATCGCGAACTGCATCCCGACGCCGATTTGCGCACGGCGAAAATGGCCGTTGATGCGCTGTAAAAACATTGAGTCACAAAGGACACAGAGAACACATCTGCCCAGGGGGCGCCCAGGCACAAAGAAGAAAGAAAAACTTTAAAAATAATTGGAAATTGCTTTCGTTTATTTTGCGGTTCTTTGTCTTCTTTGTGCCCGGGCGCCCCCTGGGCAGATGTGTTCTCCGTGTCCTTTGTGGCTATTTGACTTGCGGTTCCAGCTCGACTTTAATCCAGCCCGCGCGCCGTTTATCGAACGCTTTGTAGGCCGAAATCGCGTCGGTCACCGGTTCGCGTTGCGTCAGCACTTTCGCCGGATCAATCGTGCCGTTGCGCACGATGTCAATCAGCATCGGGATGTATTTGCGATGGTTGCAGTTGCCCATCTCGATGGACAGGTTCTTGTTCATCGCCTTGCCAATCGGGAAGAACTCGGCGGAGGGCGGATAGACGCCGATGATGGATAAAGTGCCCGCTTTGCACAGACCTTCGACCGCCCATTGCAGCGATTGCGAGGGGCCATCGCCGGGCACCCACTGGTCGCCGTCGGGGTTAATTACGGGCGCGACGGTTTCGACTTCTTTGACGAACTCTTTCAACTCTTTTTCATCGGGTTTGGCGGGGCCTTCGTGCGCGTGTTGCGCGTCCACGCCGACGGCGTCAATGGCGCGGTCAACGCCGATGCCGTTGGTCAGGCGCTTCAGCGTTTCGACCGGATCTTCCTCTTCAAAGTTGATGACTTCGGCGCCCTGCGCGCGCGCCATTTCCAATCTTGACGGCACGCGGTCAATCGCGAAGACGCGTCCGGCACCCAGCAATTGCGCTGACGCAATCACGAACTGTCCGACTGGGCCGCAACCGAAAACCGCGACGGTATCGCCATCTTCGATGCCCGCGATGTCGGCGCCAAAGTAGGCCGTCGGGAAGATGTCGGAAATCATGATCGCCTGATCGTCGGTCACTTCGTCGGGCAGCTTGACCAGACCGACGTTAGCGTAGGGAATGCGGGCTTTCTCGGCCTGCAAACCGTCGAAGGGGCCGGAACTTTTGGGGCCACCAAAAAACGCCGTACCCGCGTGGGGGCCGTTGGGGTTGGCCTTGTCGCACTGCGCGTAATAACCGGCACGACAGTAGGAACAGGCGCCACAGGCGATGGTCGAGGGAATGACGACGCGGTCGCCGACGTTGAGATTGCGCACGTCGGCGCCCAACTCTTCGATGATTCCGACGCCCTCGTGACCTAAGATGGTGCCGGGCACCATATCGGGCATCGTTCCCCGGATGAAGTGAAGGTCGGTGCCGCAAATCGCGCTGGCGGTCAGGCGCACGATGGCGTCGGTGGGTTCTTGAATTTTGGGTTCGGGCACGTCGGTGAGCTGAATGTCGCCGACGCCCTTCCAGACTACTGCTTTCATAATGGTTTGGGTTTCTCCTGAGCTGCTCAATGCCGCAAATGAGACGCCTTGCGCGTGCGATTGAGAGAACTCAGAGGGATTCCCTTGTCCCTGTAGAGAAACAACTTATCGCGTCTAAAACGTTAGAGTTGCCATCACAGTAATACCTTTAGAGCCCCTCCAAACTCTTTTCGTCACGCACTATTTGGAGGGGCTCTTGCCAACATTTCAATTAACCTCCGAGGACGGAGAGGGCGCTGAGAGAATAGACCTCTTGCATAAGTCGGCGTTGAGCGTGAAACGAGGTTTGTAGTGCGCCCGTGAGGGCGTTAATGCGTGAGAATTTCCGCAGAACTCGCGTTATTTTGCATTATCGAATTTTATCTCGCGCTCTATGCGGAAGAGAGGTTCACATCAGAGGTTCACACCAAAGGAACTTTCTTTGTGTTCTTCGTGCGAACTTTGTGCCTTTGGTGTGAACTTCTCTTCCTGTGTGAGGTGTGAAACTAACCGACCAATGCAAACTGCGGGCGCGCCAGATAATCGTAGCTCGACTTCAGGCAATCGAACGCGTCGCGATAGCACTTGTCCTGCTCGATGGCGATCCACTCGACGCCCGATTCGACGCACGCCGGAATCAGGTTCGCCCAATCCATGTTGCCCTCGCCAATCGGTGCCATGATCGGCTCGTTGCCGTTCATCTCTTTGTCCTTGATGTGAATCACCGGCATACGGCCCGCGCACTTTTCGACGATGCGCTGCGGATTGGCGCCGCCGTGCGCCAGCCAATACAGATCGAGTTCCAAAAGCATATCGGGATTGCCGCAATCAATAATCAGGTCGAGCAGGGTGCGCGGTTCACCGTTCTGGTAATCAACGCGCTCCAATTCGAAGGCGTGATTGTGATAACCGAAACGCACGCCGCCCGCTTTGAGTTTGGCGATAACCGGCTCGGCGTCGGCGATCCAACGACGGTAGCCGTCAGCGCCCTCTTCCTTATAAGGCGCGGGAATGCCGCCGATGGCGGTGAAGTCACAGCCCAACGTTTTGTGAAACTCGATTTCCTTCTCGGTATCCTGGGAAAGCTGATCCCAACTGCGGTGGGTCGCGATACATTTGATGTTGTTCTCATCGAGAATCGCTTTGGCCCCTTTCGCGTCGAGTTCGGCGTGCTCGCCGTTCATGGCGCCGACCGCCGAGAGTTGCACGGCGGGATAGCCCATCTGGGCGATGCGCTCCATGCTGCTCTTGAAGTCGGCGGCGGTCTTGAGGTGATCGCGCAGGGTGAAAAGTTGAACTGCCAATTTGTTTTTTGTCATAGGGAGATACATTTTAGCGCCAATTGCGCGCCACCGGAAATGGTAAAGGCACAAATGCCAGCAAAAAACCTGGCATAATCGAAAATTATTTTTGCGAGTGAAGCCCCATTGCACTGGCCGCTGTTAAGCTGTTTACCAATGCACCAACTGGAGCGCCTGATCGAAATAGACCGTCGCGTGCGCGCGGGCTTGAAGCCGCGCGCCGCCGATTTAGCGGCGGCGTTCGAGGTTTCAAAGCGCCAGATTTATCTCGACCGCCGCAAGCTCATCGAGATGGGCGCGCCGCTCGCGCGCGACCCTGAGGGCGGCTGGATTTACAGCGAGCCGAACTGGGTTTTGCCGACCCAATTTCTGCGCGAGGGCGAACTGCTGGCGTTTTTTCTGTCGGTCGAAATCGCGCGCAGTCAGGGCAACGCCGGATTGCAGTCTCATCTGCAAAACGCCGTCGATAAAATCGCGCGCAGTCTGGGCGACATCATCTCGGTTGACCTGAACGCGTTGCGCGAGGGCACCAGCTATTCGATGTCGCCCGCCGCGCGCGTTGACGCCGATTTGCACGCGCAACTGTGCCGTTCTATTGCCGCGCGCCGCAAGTTGAAGATGGGTTATTTCACCGCATCAAGCGGGCGCCGCAGCGAGCGCGTGATTCATCCGTATCATCTCTATATGGCGCGCGGCGAGTGGCTTCTGATCGCGCACGACGAAAGTAAAGCCCCCGACGACGCGCCGATTCGCTGCTTCAACGTCGCGCGCATCTCGCGCCTGAGTGAGTTGGACGGGCAGGGCGCACGCTTCTGCATCGCGCCCAATTTCGATGCCGCCGCTTATATCCGCGAGATGTTCACCGCCGAACGCGGCGACGCGATTCACGACGTTGCAATCGAGTTCGACGAGTATCAGGCCCGTTACATCCGCGAGCGCGAATTTCATCCCGATCAAATCAGAGAAGAACACGACGACGGCAGCTTAACCCTGCGTTTTCCAGCGAGCGGCCTCAACGAAATCGCGCGCTGGGTGATGGGTTATGGTCGCCACGCCAAAGTCGTCGCGCCCGATGAACTGCGCGACATTGTGGTTGCGCACATCCGCGATTTAAGCGAAAGTTATAGCGCCGACGCCAACAATTAATCGATCATGAGACTTCATTTTTCCCTTTCGCCCAACCGAAGCATTGTGCCCTTCGACTACCCCCATTTTCTGACCGGCAAGTTTCACCAGTGGCTCGGACAAAACGACTTACACGACGGCCTGAGTTTGTATTCTCTGGGCTGGCTTCAGGGCGGTCACAAACGCGGCGACGGTTTGGCGTTCCCGCGCGGCGCCAGTTGGTTTATTTCGGCGCCCGATACCAAAGCCGGCGACGATTTGTTGGCCCGCGTTGCCGATGCCGCGCTCAAAGAGCCGAGCGTGTGTTGCGGCATGGAAGTCGTCGAAATACAGGCGCAACGCACGCCGGAATTTGGCGAGCGGCGCGTGTTTCGCGCCGACAGCCCAATTTTCCTGCGCGGCCCGCGCACGCCCGAAGGTTTGGATCCGCATCTCATCTACAGCGACCAAGGCGCCGACGAGATTTTGACTCACGTTCTGCGCCGCAAGTTAGAAGCGGCGGGACTGGAAGAACACGCCCAATCCGCGACGCTCCAGTTTGACCGTTCGTTTCAGCATCCCAAGACGCGGCTAATTCAAGTGCAGGAATCGCGCAAACGCGCCAGCGTGTGCCCGGTCATCGCGCAGGGATCGCCCGAAGCGGTGCGTTTTGTCTATAACGTCGGCGCCGGTCACTTGACCGGCTCGGCGTTTGGGAGTCTGGTCTAATGGAACTTACCACTGGTTTGAGGTATCTTAGGATGCGAAACGTTCCTGCGGCCCAAACGGTCGCTCAACGTCCTTCTGCGCTGAAGTGCTTTTCCAAAAGCGGTTATTTTAACTGGGCGCAGATAGGGCCGCAGGTCAATTTTCCTCACCGTTTCGCCCTCCCATTTGTCGGTTACCACAAAGAAATTTCCCTCGCGCTCCTGCATCGCGCGCAGTCTGGCGCGCACGGGAGCATCCAATGTGGCGCCGCGAATCTCGCGGGCAAACGCGTAAGCCACGCAATCGGCGGCCTGAATCAATACGCTTTTGTGCGAAGGCCACGCCGCAACTCTCATTTTTTGCGTTGGGTGCAAACGCCGGTTCGCGCGCAGAATATCAGTGCGAAACGCACCCCATTCACTTTTGCCACGAATCTCTTCATCGCAGAGCAAGCGCGCGAGCGCATGTTGTTCGATGAATCTCGTAGTCAAAGCGACCGCCATCTGATGCCGCAAGGTTGCGGGCGCGGGCAACAGCGCATTGGGAATTGTCAACAACGCGCGTTTATCGAGCAACAGACTTCCAACGCTCGCTTTGCATTTCTCCAATGCCTCGAACACGGCGTTCAAAACTTCGCCGCTCGAATCGTGCCCTTTGATTTCGCTTCTGAATCCAAAACGAAGCTGAATTTCTTCCCACGCCGCTTCCAACTCGCTTTCGTCTTCAACTGCCACAAGCGCTGGCCCGTAGGGAAACGGCTCGTTGAGCGAAGGCGTCGCCGTCCAATCGACTCCAGCAGAGAACAGTTGTGGCATTGCTGCAACAGCATAACGCAAAGCAGACCGCTCCATCGGCGCCGGTCATCTGACGGGTTCGGCGTTCGGGAGTCTGGTCTAATGGAACTTACCACTGGTTTGAGGTATCTTAGGATGCGTAATTGTTCCTGCGGCCCGAAGAGTCGCCGAACGGCCTGTCGCGCTGAAGTGCAGCTACCGCTGTCGTCTTTTGGGATTCCCACTGGACTGGGCGCGAATAGGGCCGCAGGTCACCCCTTTTTATTCATTCCACGGCAGCGGCCCCAAAATAAGGTGCCTTTCGTCGTCGCGAATCTTTCTCAGCACGTTCTCCAATTCCGGTTGGAGCTTGGCGCCGCCAATCTGTCTGGTCATGGCATAGGCGTAAACGTCGGCCACCTGAATCAAGCGGCTCTTTTTAGAATCGAGAAATTTCGTCTTGACTTTAAGCGAAGCGCCCACTTCTCGATTCAAGCGACTCACCGCCGTCTCAAATTTCTTCTGCGCCGGTTTCGCTTGAATGTCTTCGTCGAGCCACAATTTCTGAATTGGCGCCAGAGGCAAAAACCGGTTCAACATCCGCAACGCCAACAAACCCGCGAATTGATTGGGGGCAGGCAATTGCACGACGCCACTCAACGGCACTGCCGCCTTGTTGACGATCAAAATTCCCAACCGCACTTCCAATTCCAGGGCCATCTCCAAAACTGCCGCGATGTTTGCATCGGACATATTGTGGCCGTGAAATTCTTCATTCCGTTTCATTCCCAACTCCAATCGAATAGGTTCACTCGCTTCATTGAGCAATTCAATGTCGGAGAAAGCTGCCACGCAAAAGCTGTAAATATCAACGACTCCGCTCGGTTTATCCGGCGTGCCCGACCAATCGGCTCCGGCGAAGAAAACTTCTGGCATGGATGTAAAAGCATAGCTCAGAAAACGCCGCTTTATCGGAACGGGTCATCTCACCGGTTCGGCGTTTGGGAGTCTGGTCTAATGGAACTTACCACTGGTTTGAGGTATCTTATAATGCGTAAATGTTCCCGCGATCCGAATCTCCGCTCCGGCAGTAGCCGGTCTGACGATACGGTGTTTCTCGGCGCATGCTGCTTGTCCACAGCCTTCAGTCGGGATAGGATCGTGGGTCACCCCCCTTAACCTCGAATTATCAGATTTCGCTCGTCTTCTTCTATTTCTTTCAAGAGCGATTTGAGTTGCGGATTTTTCAAAGTGCCACGCTCTTGCGTGCGAAACGAGTAGGCCATAACGTCCGCCAGTTGGATCAAATTTTTATCTTCCGCTTTGCGACAACGAGCCTCTAATCTCAAAGTCGGATAGAACGTGCGATTGAGCCGGCAGACTTGCGTTGCAAACGCCTTTTCCGCTTTTTTGCCTTTCAAGTCGCCTTCATCGAACCAAAAAATTTGCAGTGGACATAGTGGCAAGAACCGGCTCAACAAATCCAAAGCCACGCCTTGGTGAGTGAGCGCAACTTTCTTGTTTGCCTTTGTTTCGGCTTCGATATTTTTGTTGTGGGAGATGAACACTCCAACTCTCATTCCCGCATTTTGGCCCGCTTGTAACAATTCCAGTCGTTGCGAGTCGCCCTTCATTTTATGCCCATGAAATTCCTGTCCCTGCGTCATTCTCAACTTTCGCCGTATTTCGCCACACGTTTCGTCCCATGCCGCAACGTCGCTCAACGCGACGACGCAGAACAGGAACAGGTCGCCGGTTTCGTAGGGCTTGCCCGACCAATCGGCTCCGGCGGAAAATCGCGGTGGCATAAAGATTAACCAGTAGCAGCTTACTACAATGGGAGGTCGGTTTACTTCCCTTGCGTATGGAGAGCAGTTGTGTTATCCTAAGATTTGGTTGAGGCACGGATTGAAAATACGCGAGGGAAGTGCCATTTTTGCGCTTACTTAATCGAGCGTGCCTCAACTCTCTTTTCAACACTTGGTGCTATTTGCTTTTTAATTTTGGAGGTCTTTGACTAATGATGCAGCCTCACTTCGCAACTACTTTTGGTTACGAACCGCGCGATTTTCAGATCGAAGTCGCTAAATCTGTATTCGCAGGAAAGCCAACTCTTTTGCGCGCACCGACTGGCTTCGGAAAAACGGCGGCGGCGGAATTTCCTTTCTTTTATGCTACGTCACAGCAAATGGATTTTCCGCGTCAGATGATTTACGCTCTTCCACTGCGCGTTTTAGCCAACAGCTTATTTCAAGACGCTGTTCAGCACTCGCGCAAATCTGGTCAGGAAAGGGACGTGCGTTTACAAACTGGCGAGTTTCGAGGCGACGATCTTTTTCTGGGAGATTTGACTTTCACAACCTACGACCAACTTATCAGCGGCTTTCTTCATACGCCTTTATCTCAACCCTTTCGCTTGGCCAATGTATTGGCGGGCGCGGCGATAAGCTCTTACTTGGTGTGGGATGAGATTCACCTGATGGAAATGAGTCGTGCGCTTGGCACAAGTGTGGGAATGCTTCAATGGATCAAGGATGTCACTCCCTCATTAATGATGACGGCGACAATGACAAATTGTGCGTTGGAGTGGTTGCAGTCAGAGCTTGATGCCACAGTTGTTCAACTCACACCAAAAGAGATTAATCTACTGCCTAAATCTCGCCGTTGGCATCGTATTTCTGAAAATTTGAGTGCGCAAAGGATTTTAGAAGAGCACAATGAGAAGCGCACTATTGTTGTTGCTAACACAGTAGACAGCGCGCAAAAGATTTACCGAGAACTCCGTGAACTTTTACCAGCCGATGTGCCGGTTATCTTATTGCATTCCCGTTTCTTTCGCGCCCATCGCAAACATAAGGAAGAGCAACTTCTCCGTTTGTTTGCGCGAGGCGCCAGTGCCCCAGCGGTTTTGGTGGCGACGCAAGTGATAGAGGTGGGCCTCAATATCTCCTGCGATAACTTGCATAGTGAAATTGCGCCCGCTAATTCACTGATTCAACGTGCCGGACGTTGCGCGCGTTTTGAAGGGGAACACGGACGAGTTTGGATTTACGATGCGGAAACCGCTCAGCCTTACGCGAAAGAACTGGTCGAGAAAACTAATGGAGCGCAAAGCGCGTTGTGGAATCACTCGCAAAACGGAGAACCCGAAGCGGTGCGCTACGATGCGGAACTGGAATGGGCCGAAGAAGTTCATGCTGAAAATGACAAAGCCGAGATTGCTTTGGTTGGCAATCGCAAAAAGCGGATTTTCGAGGTTATTGCCAAAGGTGAACAGGGCGCTTACGAAGAGTTAGTGCGCAAAATTGATGCGCTTTCTGTAGTGATTACTCCCGAACCGGAATCTTTGCGCGCACCGCGCGATTTAGAGGGATTAAGTTTGCGAGCGGGCACCTTGAAGAAACATTTGGAGCAAAGCGGCGAGTCGAGCAACATCGAAGATGATGACGCAGGGCGATGGTTCGCTAAAAAACCTTGTCTTGAAGTTTCGGAAGACGATGCCAAAAAATCGCAAAATAGTCAGCCACCGAGTTACGAATGGTGGCCTATTAGCCAACCCAAAGATTTCGATTCCGTGCTGCTTGTTGCGCTCAATCCGCGCTTCGTCTCTTATTCAATTGAGATGGGATTGCTCTTCAAGCCTTCGGGTGACGAATTGGGTTTGTCGCCCTGTGTTGTGCGGCCCGAACGAGAAAGATACTCCTACGAGCGCGAAACTTACGAACAGCATATTCATCAAGTTTGGAAAGCCTGTGAGCGCCATTTCTGGAATAATGATCGCTTGAAGTATGCGGCGTCTCGGCTGGAGAAAAGGTGTGAACTCAAGGCGGGCGACTTCGAGAAAATTTTGCGTTTGGTGATCTCCTTTCACGATGTGGGTAAGCTATCGCAAGAGTGGCAAGATGCGGTATGGGGTTATCACCGCCATCGCTGGAACGAAACGCCGACCGATTTCTTGGCGCATACCAAATATAATCCGGCTGACAAAGCGGATTTCGCTGCCAATAAACGTTTTTCTCGTCCACCTCACGCCGCCGAGAGTGCGGTCTTGACGCGCGAAGTGTGGGACGAGTTGGGTTATAACGAGGAAGTGAGCGCCGCCGCTTTTTCGGCGATTGCGCGCCATCACGCGCCATTCATCAAAAGCGCAAGCGCGCAGAAACTTGCCCAAGAGAAATTTCCCCACGCAGATGCCCTGCAATCCATCGTTGCCGCTTCGCGGCTTTGCGGCGCAGTGCAAAGTGAATTTTCAAATATCGCCGCGCAGTGCGCGCGTGATGATAAGTTAGTGACCAGCGAATGGCTGATTAAGCCCGAAGGCGCTGAAGACGCCTTTTTGCTTTATCTAGTTTTGGTGCGTGCGCTTCGCATCAGCGACCAGTTTTCTTTTCAGGAGGCTTAATCTATGTTTCAAGATAAATACTTCGTTCCCAAATCAACCGACACTTATGCCGACGTTTTAACGGCCTGGGGATTGGCGACCGTTTTGTCGGGCGTTTTGTTTCAGGCGGGCGTCAAAAAATCCAATCAAGTCGTAGTTTCTGAGCGAGACACCAGTTTTTGTGTCGAGTTGCCCATTGCATTGGAAGAAGCGTGGGTAAATGCGGCAGCGCGCGATTACCTGACTTTTTATCTCGCTAAAGACGCCAACGCTGCTGCCGATAAGAAACACGCGCGTGCCATTGACATGAACGAGCAGTGGGGACGTGTTAAAGGTCTCAAGGCGTGGAAAGAGGCGGGCAATGATCCAAAAACGGATGACCCTGACTTGCGCGAACAATGGTTGGCACTGCAAACACACGAATACTTTAATTTGTTTGTCGGAGCGCAGAAATTGCAAGCTGACACACCCACTAACAACGTTTGGGATGCCTTCGCAGAAGTTGAATTTCCCTTGCTTCTGAAAAACGTTATCAACTACTTTTCCCATCCGGCACGAGTTCTCGAAGGCAAGGCGCAATCTTCGGCAACTCTGCTCAATCCAGGTCAGACGATGGGAACCAATTCGCTATCGGCGGTTGGAGCGAGAAGTGACAAAATTGCCGCACCTTGGCCGCTCGAATGGCTAAAAACAATTGGCTATTATCAAGCCGCGTTCTGTGTGTCTTTTCAGGGTTCCGATGGCAAAACTACGGGCATCAGCGTCGCTGTTTTAACGCCACGGCGAATTTCACTACGCAACCATGACGAGATTCGTTCTCGGTTTGCCGCTGGTTTTTACGCGACCTCTTCGCTCAAATTGGAATGTCTGGCCGCGTTGAATTACGCACTGCAATTTTTGAACTTCGCGGCCACCGTCAGCGATTTGGATGACTTGAAGGCGCGCCGCGTCGCCGATGCCGTAAGCGGATTTTCCTTCGCTAACTTCATGGCGATGGGGCACGTTTTCAAGTTGAAGCGCATCACTTTTCTGGCGATGCCGTTGTGGATTCGCATTGCTGCCGATGGCGACACAACGCCCATGCGTGATGCTGTTGAAGAACACGTTCACGTTTTACGTCCACTCGATGACAAGCGCGGCGAAACGCGCTCGTTGCTCGATGCTTACCTGAGTTGGTCGTCTTCGGGCGATCTACGCTATCTATGGACTTTTACTGCGCTTTATGGCGCCTACCGTATGGAATGCGTGGGCAGTAAAAAATTAGAGTATCAGCCCACCGCGCTTTCAACCACCAATCTGGAGATCATTTTGAACCAACAAACTTCTGGCAATAAGCCACTCGCTCCCGTCGTGAGCGACCCTCACTTTCAAGCCGTCGCGCGCGCCATCCGCAAAAGCACCATCAACGCGCTTTACCAAAAAGACAATTTGCCTTCGGGAATCGAAGTTCATTACGGCCTCGCGCAAGAACTGCGACGCCTCTCTCCCTATAAAGAGAAATTTGTCGCGCGCTTGATGCAGCACTTGCAAACCTACAACGAAGAGAACGCCAAGTCTTCGACGCGCGCCATCAACCAGAACAGAACGTTCCGACGTGCTAACGTGACTACGCAGGATATTGACCGCATCGTTGAACTGATTGACGATTTTGGTGCCGAAACCATGTGCGGGCTTTTGCTGGCTTATGGCTACGCCAAAGATGTGCGCGACTCCGACGACGACCTTTCTCCCTCTACTGCTCAGAACACTCCGACCAATCCTTAATTCCATTATGTCCAACAAACGCCCTGTCTACGCGCTGTCCGTCTGCGGACGCCTCATTATGAACTTGCACTCGCTCAACAACGAGGGCACCGAAGGTAATCAACAGATTACCCGTCAAGTTACCGTTGCTGACGAGAATGGCCAGCTCCACACCGTTAATGCGGTGAGCGGCGATATGCTCAAGCATATTCAGGTCGAACATCTGACGGCACTGGCGATTCAAAAAGGTCTGCCAGTCTGCGAACCGGCTAAAATGCGTCATCCCAGCCGCATCGCCGCCGTTGATAAATTTGCGCCCAAAGGCACGACCGATTCCGCCGTGACCGACCTCATTTTGCAGCAGTGCGCTGTCACCGATTTGACCGGAACTCTCCTGACCGAAGGCCGTTCGACCGCGCGCAATTCGGTTGTCGAGTGGGCGTGGCTGGTGGGATTGCCTGAACAAACCACGACCGAAAGTTTCATTCATCTCAAACGAGTTGCCGACCCTGGCGCCATCGCATCGGGCAGTGCGGGCAATTTAGGTCAAAACATATTTCATCGTCCAGCCTCTTCGGGCACCTATGCCGCCGTTGTCAACGTGGAAGCGGCGCGCGTGGGCTTCAACGATCTTTCGCGCCAGGTGCCGGATGCGGTTCAAAAGAACCGCAATGAACGTTATCAGGTTCTGTTGCAAAGTTTGCTCTACACCTTTTTAGAACCCAATGGAGCGCAACGCAATACACAAAATCCCCATATCTTGGGCTTTGAAGGTGTCGTGACGGTCTCCTACGGTATTTGCCCTGCGCCCACAGTTTCTCCGCTCAACGACAATTACCGAACTGAAGTCGAAGCGATTCAAAGCACGCTTGTCTCCATGCTTGGTGAAGGCACTGTCGAGGTCACGCCGTTTGAGTCGCTCTCTGAATTCGCTGCTATCGTGAGCAATCTGGCTCAAAATACCGTGCCTTTTGATGTCAACGCAACGGCTAAAAAGGAGGCGTAACAATGTGGTTAGTGGCAACTTACAACCCGACATCTTTGTTTTCGTTGCGTTACTCCAATGCAACGACAGCGGGGGCAAAATCGCTTCTAGTGCCTTCGCCCTACACCATAAAAATGGCGCTTTTGGTGGCGGGCATTCGCTTATACGGCAAAGAATGGGCGCGTGCTAACTTCGTTTGGATACGCGGTCTCACGCCGATTCAGATTCGTCCTTCTCACTATGCAGTTGTCAACCGCTGCTTTTTGCGATTCCAATCGAAAACCACAGAGAAAGGGAAAAAACCGCGCCTGGAATCGGGTGAAATCGATCCCGATTATGTGGCACCCATCGGTTACACCTCAACAGTCGGCTTTCGTGAATACGTTCATTTGCAAGGAGCCATTGAAATTGCCTTTCCTATCGATGAGTTAGGAGAGCCGCAGAAGGAGCATCTTAAGCGATTGCTACCTCAAATCAGCACATTTGGAAAACGAGGTTCGTTCTTCCAATTTACCGGCTTCGAGGAACAAGCGGAAATAGGGAAGGCTTTTTCTCAACTCTTCGGAGCAGATGGCTTCACCGAAGATGGCATCGTTCATCCGTTAGACGAAATGGCGCCGTCTTTGACGTTTGAAAAAGTCGATGTGACCGATAATACAAGGATTCAATCCAAAGACCGTCTATCGCAATTGACTATCATTCCTCTTGTTTCTCGTCAAAATGCGGCGAGTTGGGCAAGCTACAAACGCAGATTATAGGTGATTTCATGCTCGAAAAAGACAAGTTCACCGGCACGCAGCTCAACTATCTCGAAGTTTGCCATCGCAAACTTTGGCTGTTCTCGCACGGCATCGAGATGGAGCGCGAAAACGAAAACGTGCAAATTGGCAAGCAGATCGGCGCGCAAACCTATGGGCGCGAGAAGAAAGAAATCGCGCTCAACGATCAAATCGTTTTGGATTGGGCCGAAACCACAACCGACGACGATGGCGTTTTGACGATTCACGAGGTCAAAAAATCCAAGGCCGTGCGCGCCGCTCATCGCTTGCAGATGCTGTTTTACCTGCGCTTTCTGCGCGAACACGGCGTCGAAGCGCGCGGCGTCATTGATTATCCCGAAGTCAAGCAACGCGAGAACATCGAACTGACGCCCGCCGCCGAAATCGAGTTGGACGAGGCGTTAAAGCAGGTCAAAGCCATCGTCAACGCCGCCGATGCGCCGCCGCGTTTGGACAATCTGCGCTTCTGCTCCAAGTGCGCTTACTTCGATTTGTGCTACGTGTGAACGGCAGGGGACAGGTGTCAGTTTTCAGGTGTCAGGGTTCGGAAGTCGAACTTGACTGGCAAGCCAGAATTCGCCTGACACCTGCGGCTCTCTTTCCTGATCCCTGATAACTGCCACCTGAAACCTTGAAAAATGAAACGACCTTACTACATCTTTTCGAGCGGGCGTTTGCAGCGCCACCAAAACACGCTCTACCTGCGCCCGTTCTCCGACGATAACGACGATTCGGACAGCACCGAACTCGAACACGCCGCCGCGCATGGCGGCTGCGTGTTGGAAGATTTGGACGACATGATGGACGAGTTCGACTTCGACGATGGGCCGTATCAACCGCGTCCGACGCTGGCGAAAAAGCCGATTCCCGTGCAGGATGTCGAGGCGATTTATCTGTTTGGCGAGGCCGATTTTAACTCGAAGTTCTTCAACTTTCTGGGGCGCTCGCGCGTGCCGCTGCACTTCTTCAATTATTACGGGTTTTATACGGGAAGTTATTGGCCGCGTCAGGAAGTCGTGTCGGGCTTTTCGACGGTGAAACAGGCGTTGCTTTATGCCGACGACGCCAAACGCTTGGATTTGGCGCGGCGCGTTATCGAGGGCGCGGGCCATAACATTCTCAAGAACCTGAGCTATTACAACAGCGCCAGTCGAGGCCGCGACGTGCAGCGTTATGTGGACGACATCGAGCATGGCCGCGCGCAGTTCGCTGGCGCGCCCGACGTCGAAACTTTGATGGGGCTGGAAGGCGCGATGCGCGCGACCTATTATCGCGCGTGGCCGCATATCTTTAGCGCGCCCTGGGCCGAGTTCGAGAAGCGCGTGCGCCGTCCGCCCGATAACCCGATCAACGCACTGATTTCGTTTGGGAACAGCCTGTGTTATACGCTGGCACTAAGCGAGATTTACCGGACGGCGCTCAATCCGACGATCTCGATTTTGCACCAGCCAGGCGCCAGGCGGTTTAGTCTGGCGCTCGACATCGCCGAGATATTTAAGCCGATTCTGGTGGACAAACTGATCTGGAAACTGGTCAACAACGGCGAGATCACGCCCAAACACTTCGACGCCAGTTTGAATTTTTGCTACCTCAAGGAAGAAGGCCGCAAGATATTCGTCCAAAACTGGGACGAACGTTTGAAGACAACCATCGAACATCGCAACTTAAAAAAGCGCGTTTCGTATCGCCATCTGGTGCGATTGGAATGCTATAAATTGCAAAAGCATATGCTGGGCATTGAGGATTACCAGCCGTTCAAAATGTGGTGGTAATGACAGGGGACAGTTTTCAGGTGGCAGTTGTCAGTCCGCACAAACTTCATTCGCAGTAAGTTCCTGATCCATGCCACCTGTCACCTGCTACCTTAAAAAATCATGTATGTAATCATCGTCTACGACATCGACGTCAAGCGCGTCGCCAAAGTGTGCAAGTGTCTGCGCCAATGGTTGAACTGGGTGCAAAACTCAACCTTCGAGGGCCAGGTCACGCCCGCCAAACTGCGTCAGATTAAAATCGCGCTTTCCGAAATCATCGAACCCAAAGAGGATAGCGTATTATTCTACGTCATTCCTGCGGGCACCAAATGGCAACGCGAAGTGATGGGCATCGAAAAGTTGAGCACCAGCAACATCATCTGACGCTCAATGTGGTAAAATAGAACGCGAAGTCGTCGGGTGCCCGATCTTTTTGCAACATCAAAGCTCGACGCGTGTCAAGTCAAAGATTCGCATCATTTTGCCTCACTTTTACACTAAAAGTTGAACAAATTTCGTGGTTGAATGATGGTTTTAATCGAGCCTTGTGGGATTGAAACAAAAGTCCGCTCTCGCTCGCCTCAGCGGTGGGCGGAGTTTTAATCGAGCCTTGTGGGATTGAAACGGGCGATGGCGGCCCCTTTCTCACCGTGCCCGGCCTCGTGTTTTAATCGAGCCTTGTGGGATTGAAACTAGACAATTGAGGCGGGCAGGGCGGGCGTGGGAATGGGTTTTAATCGAGCCTTGTGGGATTGAAACGACGAAAAAAGTTGGGAGTGCGCTCGTCAGAGCGTTGTTTTAATCGAGCCTTGTGGGATTGAAACAATCGAAACGCGAACTGAGCTCCGAAACGCGCGCAATGTTTTAATCGAGCCTTGTGGGATTGAAACATGGGATATGGCTTGCCGAAATGCTGCCTACAAAACAGTTTTAATCGAGCCTTGTGGGATTGAAACACACAATGGCGCTTGAAATCGCGTTTCACGGCGGCGGGTTTTAATCGAGCCTTGTGGGATTGAAACCATCAATCGAAACAATGCGGGAATGAGGCAAAGCGCGGTTTTAATCGAGCCTTGTGGGATTGAAACATAGAGAAGTCCTGCAAATTGCCCGTCAGCGAATCTAGTTTTAATCGAGCCTTGTGGGATTGAAACTTGTGTCGGCGTCATATCCGATACTGGCGAGATTGGAGTTTTAATCGAGCCTTGTGGGATTGAAACGTGAACGTTGCCCGCCGCGTCAATGCGAATATATTCGTTTTAATCGAGCCTTGTGGGATTGAAACGTATATCCGCTTTGAGCGGTAAACCATGATGAATCATGTTTTAATCGAGCCTTGTGGGATTGAAACCGCTCTTATTGAGGCAACGCGCTTGCGCTGCAATTGAGTTTTAATCGAGCCTTGTGGGATTGAAACAGCTAAAAAAGGATTAAATCACTTCGGTTTCGCCCGTTTTAATCGAGCCTTGTGGGATTGAAACGGGGTTCGATTCCCCCCTTTTCGATTGGCTGAGGATAGTTTTAATCGAGCCTTGTGGGATTGAAACCCATGACCATTTGCGCCTGTGCAAATGGCGGGAATAGTTTTAATCGAGCCTTGTGGGATTGAAACGTTCTACTCAACTACGATGCCGACGAGAAAAAATACGTTTTAATCGAGCCTTGTGGGATTGAAACTTGGCAGGGTCATGCGGCGCCAGGGCGCGATAATCTCGTTTTAATCGAGCCTTGTGGGATTGAAACCACTCACCAGCCTGGAACCTAAAACGGCGTCGCTAGTTTTAATCGAGCCTTGTGGGATTGAAACAAAAGCAAAACCCTAATGTGGGTCGGTAGACATGGCGTTTTAATCGAGCCTTGTGGGATTGAAACAAGGATAACGATGCCGATTAAAACACAATCCGCTGCGTGTTTTAATCGAGCCTTGTGGGATTGAAACACATATTGGCAGCAATTCCGGTTATCATCGCCATTGTTGGTTTTAATCGAGCCTTGTGGGATTGAAACGCGAAACCGCCGCGCTGTTAGAACGCAACGAATAATGTTTTAATCGAGCCTTGTGGGATTGAAACTCGGTTTCTTTGCCACTCTCGCCGGTCACGCGCCCAAGTTTTAATCGAGCCTTGTGGGATTGAAACTAGCGCCGCGCCCTCAAAATCGAGAAACCCGTTAATGTTTTAATCGAGCCTTGTGGGATTGAAACTCGCGCACCCAGGCGCGGGTAACGGGAGACGGTAAGTTTTAATCGAGCCTTGTGGGATTGAAACACTTGAACCCATCCATGTTCTTCGCGGCGCTTTGCGGTTTTAATCGAGCCTTGTGGGATTGAAACACTGGTATGAGCCGGAGCCGTTGGCGCAACTGCTCGGCGTTTTAATCGAGCCTTGTGGGATTGAAACACTGGTATGAGCCGGAGCCGTTGGCGCAACTGCTCGGCGTTTTAATCGAGCCTTGTGGGATTGAAACCGATGAAGGCCAACCGCGAACAGGAAGGCGACAACGGTTTTAATCGAGCCTTGTGGGATTGAAACAGCGAGTAGCGTTTGCCATCAATGCGCGTCGCTTGTTTTAATCGAGCCTTGTGGGATTGAAACGATACTCCATCATCGTGTGAATAGTCGCTACCCATTGGTTTTAATCGAGCCTTGTGGGATTGAAACCCGTCAATTTGCGCCACACATCGGGGCTACTCGCCGTTTTAATCGAGCCTTGTGGGATTGAAACAATGAAACGATAGCCGAACTGGGATGGCGCGCGACGGTTTTAATCGAGCCTTGTGGGATTGAAACACGGATTAGCTCTTTCGGCTTATCGGATTGCCCGCGGTTTTAATCGAGCCTTGTGGGATTGAAACTGCCGATAAAGCGCGTTTTAAGCGCCTCGGTGAACATGGTTTTAATCGAGCCTTGTGGGATTGAAACTTGTTTCCGACCCGCCGTATGGCATCGGTTATATTCGTTTTAATCGAGCCTTGTGGGATTGAAACTTTTTTCGCGCTCGGCTTGTTGCGCAAGCCGCGATTCGTTTTAATCGAGCCTTGTGGGATTGAAACTCAAATCGGACAGTGGCGCGACGGGCGACGGCTTGCAGTTTTAATCGAGCCTTGTGGGATTGAAACCTTACGCCCGTCGCGTCTGCGGGCAGCATGAAGGCGGTTTTAATCGAGCCTTGTGGGATTGAAACTTGAAAATCTGAATGCTCGAAATCGCCGCCGCCGGTTTTAATCGAGCCTTGTGGGATTGAAACACTGGACGCCCGCCATTGGGCAGGCGATGAAGCAGCGTTTTAATCGAGCCTTGTGGGATTGAAACATAAACGCGACCGTTTGGCCGTCGCGCTTATGGCGTTGTTTTAATCGAGCCTTGTGGGATTGAAACGGAATAACAATGCCGTGCTTAGCCTTGACTTCGGATGTTTTAATCGAGCCTTGTGGGATTGAAACTTGTTCCATTCGCGGCGCAATCGTCGAAGATTGGCGAGTTTTAATCGAGCCTTGTGGGATTGAAACATGTTTCGATTTACTACGAATGGCCGCGCACGGTTGGTTTTAATCGAGCCTTGTGGGATTGAAACTTTTAATCGGGTAAACCTTGCGGTCGCCGTTCTCCATGTTTTAATCGAGCCTTGTGGGATTGAAACATGCAAGTCAAGTTCTCGCGTGGTGAGGTATTACGCGTTTTAATCGAGCCTTGTGGGATTGAAACTCCATGAACGTGCAAATCGTCGGGGATGCGGTCGCAAGTTTTAATCGAGCCTTGTGGGATTGAAACATTAACTCTAATGGCCATTACGCGCGGTGACTTTAAGTTTTAATCGAGCCTTGTGGGATTGAAACGGCGATTTCTAACTCGCGTTGCGTCTGTTCCGGTTGGTTTTAATCGAGCCTTGTGGGATTGAAACGAGGCATCCCGCCCCTCTGGGCGTTTTCTGTTTGCCGGTTTTAATCGAGCCTTGTGGGATTGAAACAAATCTTTGCGCGGCCCCGTCTCGAATATCTGATCGAGTTTTAATCGAGCCTTGTGGGATTGAAACTATCTCGAAGAGACTGGCTATCGCGCGATGCTGCAAGTTTTAATCGAGCCTTGTGGGATTGAAACATTCGCACCGGCATTGAGGGAAAATTAGAGCGCGCAAGTTTTAATCGAGCCTTGTGGGATTGAAACAAATCGTGGTGAGTGCCGAGCGCAAAGGATAATTTCGTTTTAATCGAGCCTTGTGGGATTGAAACACTGCCCGTTTTCGCGGATATCGGAAGCCAAAAGGGTTTTAATCGAGCCTTGTGGGATTGAAACCAACATCCGTCAACACCGGCGTCGCGCCCGCTTCCGAGTTTTAATCGAGCCTTGTGGGATTGAAACATGTTTTGCGCGCCTGGAATGAGTTTGTCGCCGCCAAGTTTTAATCGAGCCTTGTGGGATTGAAACAAAGCATGACGGCCAGCATCACGGCGTATAATGCGGGTTTTAATCGAGCCTTGTGGGATTGAAACTCTGTTGCGGGAACGGCTCTTCGTGCCATTGTTCAAGTTTTAATCGAGCCTTGTGGGATTGAAACATGTAGCGCGTCAAAACGAAACGAACATCCATATCGTTTTAATCGAGCCTTGTGGGATTGAAACCTTGGACGCGCGCGGCGGCGTTTGACCCAGGCGATGTGTTTTAATCGAGCCTTGTGGGATTGAAACAAAAACATTCAGGGCCGCGAAAAGCGCGCAACGGCTAGTTTTAATCGAGCCTTGTGGGATTGAAACGATGTTTTAATCGTAAACGTGCTAAAATCACCTCCTTGTTTTAATCGAGCCTTGTGGGATTGAAACAAGGTATGGCGGAGCGCGTGACAGGCGATGCCGTCGCGTTTTAATCGAGCCTTGTGGGATTGAAACAACACTACCCGCCGATTACGAGAAGTTTCTCGAATGTTTTAATCGAGCCTTGTGGGATTGAAACGAATTTACCGAGGCTCAATATCGGTTTGTGAACGCGGTTTTAATCGAGCCTTGTGGGATTGAAACCAAACCATGTGATGCCTTTGGCCGTCGTCGTGGCATCGTTTTAATCGAGCCTTGTGGGATTGAAACATGGCGACGCGACATTGGCCGGTTTGCCGAGGCTGGGTTTTAATCGAGCCTTGTGGGATTGAAACTGAAAGACCGTGCCCGGCCCCTGGGCGCGCCGCGCGGTTTTAATCGAGCCTTGTGGGATTGAAACAACTCTGTTACATAATTGTTGGCGGAATTAGATATAGTTTTAATCGAGCCTTGTGGGATTGAAACAATTGATTTTATTCAGTCGCGCGATAATTTTCAGGTGTTTTAATCGAGCCTTGTGGGATTGAAACAATACTATCGCGGATTATTGTTTTCGGATGCGGGCGAGTTTTAATCGAGCCTTGTGGGATTGAAACACGCGCGCTTTTTTTCGCCGAACAGTGGTTTGTCCAGGTTTTAATCGAGCCTTGTGGGATTGAAACAATTTTAGGATTGGCCGGTTTGCGCCATCACCGCGCCATGTTTTAATCGAGCCTTGTGGGATTGAAACATCATGGCCCGACTTCGATTGTGGATTCGGCTGACGGGTTTTAATCGAGCCTTGTGGGATTGAAACGCGCAAGTAACCGCCGAGATATAGCCCATCACCGAGTTTTAATCGAGCCTTGTGGGATTGAAACATGGTTCGCGCCCCTCGTTGAACACACGCGCGCGACAGTTTTAATCGAGCCTTGTGGGATTGAAACATCAAATTTTAATCGCGCGTTGGGGAGAAAAGGTAAGTTTTAATCGAGCCTTGTGGGATTGAAACTTGAAATCACGTCGGGCGCCTCTCCCAGTATTAGCAGTTTTAATCGAGCCTTGTGGGATTGAAACCGATAAAGCAATCGGCGCAGCGCGCGCGGCGCTTTGGGTTTTAATCGAGCCTTGTGGGATTGAAACACCGGGTGACGGTGCTTTCTGATAGCGAAAACTTCATGTTTTAATCGAGCCTTGTGGGATTGAAACTTGTCATCAAACATGGCGCTTTCCAGCCGTTCTGTATGTTTTAATCGAGCCTTGTGGGATTGAAACCGCTACGGGCGAAGCAAAAAGGGCTGGCGGGCATTAGTTTTAATCGAGCCTTGTGGGATTGAAACTAGGTAGATTGATAACGGCTTATCCGTATCTACTGGGTTTTAATCGAGCCTTGTGGGATTGAAACAACAACGACCTTGAGCCAACGCTGGTCGAGCGCAAAGTTTTAATCGAGCCTTGTGGGATTGAAACATAATAACCCGCCGCGCAGGGTTGCGGAGCGGTCGGGTTTTAATCGAGCCTTGTGGGATTGAAACGCGTCATTTTGAAGCCGTTGCCGCCGCTATTCCATGGTTTTAATCGAGCCTTGTGGGATTGAAACCCCGTTATGGGAACTTCGTCGTGGTAAACATCGGCAGTTTTAATCGAGCCTTGTGGGATTGAAACCTCGTAACGCGTGAAGATGGATGAAACTCAGAACTCGTTTTAATCGAGCCTTGTGGGATTGAAACACATGCCCTTATCTTGCGTGGGCGTTGACCCGTCGCGTTTTAATCGAGCCTTGTGGGATTGAAACAAACATCGTCCACGACGCGTCGCCGATGGACTTCGCCAGTTTTAATCGAGCCTTGTGGGATTGAAACTTTTGCAGTTGGCTACGCGGTGCCGGATTTGGGCGGGTTTTAATCGAGCCTTGTGGGATTGAAACCATCAATCGAAACAATGCGGGAATGAGGCAAAGCGGTTTTAATCGAGCCTTGTGGGATTGAAACTTGGCAGGGTCATGCGGCGCCAGGGCGCGATAATCGTTTTAATCGAGCCTTGTGGGATTGAAACCTCGAACTTTGCGGCCTTTTGGCGCGCTTTGTAATCGTTTTAATCGAGCCTTGTGGGATTGAAACCGTTGTGGCGACGTGTAACCCGCCGACGACCGCCGAGTTTTAATCGAGCCTTGTGGGATTGAAACTTCAAATGTGACGATCCGGCGATTGCGATGGAATTGGTTTTAATCGAGCCTTGTGGGATTGAAACGAGTTGTGCGGGCGAAGGATGGGGCGGCGGTCGGCGCGTTTTAATCGAGCCTTGTGGGATTGAAACTTTAAGTTCGCTTCGACGCAAATCAACTTGCTCGCGTTTTAATCGAGCCTTGTGGGATTGAAACACTGATCCTAATCAGATTGAGCGCGCGCGGCGTCAAGGTTTTAATCGAGCCTTGTGGGATTGAAACAGTGAACCGCAACAACGTAATTAAGCCTTTATACGCGGTTTTAATCGAGCCTTGTGGGATTGAAACATTGTTGTCGAGGAAATTACAATTGCAAGGCCCAAGGTTTTAATCGAGCCTTGTGGGATTGAAACTCGTTTATCGGCATTGCAAGCCGTCGAGCATTGACTTGTTTTAATCGAGCCTTGTGGGATTGAAACAGGTTTGCGCGATGGAGAAGACTGCGCCGACGGCGAGGATGTTTTAATCGAGCCTTGTGGGATTGAAACGTCGTCGTCGGGTCTACGGGTTCGGGCGGCGCAACGTTTTAATCGAGCCTTGTGGGATTGAAACACCGAGAGCTTTCATCCGTTTTACGCCCTTTACAAGTTTTAATCGAGCCTTGTGGGATTGAAACTTCTGCCCCTGCTGATCTTCGCCCTGCTTTTTGTCGTTTTAATCGAGCCTTGTGGGATTGAAACCTCAGTCATCGGCCAAAGCGGTCGCGGCGTCGGCTAGTTTTAATCGAGCCTTGTGGGATTGAAACGGTGTTTGGTGATGCCCTCGAGCGTGTCGAACCACAGTTTTAATCGAGCCTTGTGGGATTGAAACTGGAAAACCTGGCCGCGTTGGGCCTTTACGATGTCGCGTTTTAATCGAGCCTTGTGGGATTGAAACTGGATTGATCGGCGTAAGCGCGCATGACAACAGCGCGTTTTAATCGAGCCTTGTGGGATTGAAACCAATCTATACCACCAAACCAAATCATGTTAATTGCTAGTTTTAATCGAGCCTTGTGGGATTGAAACAATTCTAAGCGTTCGAGCAGCTACAATTTAGAGCGTGTTTTAATCGAGCCTTGTGGGATTGAAACCGTTTGAATTCATCGTCAGCGTCGCCGTTTTCGGTTGGTTTTAATCGAGCCTTGTGGGATTGAAACCAATTAATGCGCGGTCACTGAGCGCGACGGGATTTTGGTTTTAATCGAGCCTTGTGGGATTGAAACAAGCTCGTCTGCCTCCGATTCAATCGCCATTGTTTGGTTTTAATCGAGCCTTGTGGGATTGAAACGATGGCTGTCGGGCGCGAAATGCCAGTTAGTTTCATGTTTTAATCGAGCCTTGTGGGATTGAAACCCCGTAAACGTCAAGCTCAAAAACTGATTGAACTGAGTTTTAATCGAGCCTTGTGGGATTGAAACCCCGTAAACGTCAAGCTCAAAAACTGATTGAACTGAGTTTTAATCGAGCCTTGTGGGATTGAAACGTCATTATCGCGGCAGTGTTGGGCAGTGGTGGCATCGGTTTTAATCGAGCCTTGTGGGATTGAAACCCATTTGCCGCTCACCCGTCGAAAGCGGCGTCCAGCGTTTTAATCGAGCCTTGTGGGATTGAAACAAAGCATCCACCGAGGCGGTGCGATAACTCTTTAGCGTTTTAATCGAGCCTTGTGGGATTGAAACAATTCGCGGAAGCGCATCGCCTTCGACACACACACAATGTTTTAATCGAGCCTTGTGGGATTGAAACATCTTTGGGGCTTTGGAGAGTCCCTGACTAAAATCCAGCGTTTGCGGTTAGCGCCAAAATCTTTGGTAGGGGAGCTCCTTTGCTCCTGGTTTTTCACACTCCTCCGTTTGACAACGCGAACTCCCTCTTTTGCTTCGCGCATAATCCAGGTCAAGGTCGTAGCCGCTCTCAGATGAGGGCGAACACTCGTCAACGGCATTAACGCGCTCGATACCAAGGCCGAGTCGTAGCCGCTCTCAGATGAGGGCGAACACCCTATTGCGTCCTACAAATGCCCGCGAACTTGCAAGACGTTCTACTCCTTACCGTTCGCCCGCAGGAATGGGAATCGGCTCGCCGTAAGCGGCGGCGATGCCAAGTTCGGGCGTGCCGTCGGCGCGCCAGCGCACGATTTGAGCGCGCGTCGAGCGGTCGGCGTAGGTGTCTTTAGTCGAGGTTTTGGCATGATAGGCTTGCCAATCCTCGCTGCCGTCGGGCGACTTAAAAAAGAAGTTGTGGCCTGGCCCCCACACGCCGTTCTGGTCAACGCGCGCCATCAGCAAACGCGGCAGTTGCGTCCATGACCCCGCCAAAGCTAAATCGGCATTGGCGTCGGCTATCAGAGCGCTCATGCGATAATCGGGCGTCGAGGCGCCGCACATCGAATAGACCAGAAACGTTTGGCCCGTATATGTCAAAAACTCCGGCCCTTCGCGCACAAAGTCGCAGCCAAAGCCATCGGCTTCGAGCGCGGTGCGCTCGCCCGTAAGCGTCCATGGATTGCTCATCCTGGAGATGAAAATTCCCTGGCCGTGCGGACTGGGACGACCGCACCACGCGAAAATAAGTTGGCCATTGGCCTGCTTCATCACGGTTCCGTCTATGGCGTAATGTTCGTTTTGGGCATCGGTTTGCAGTTTGGCCTTGAAGCTGTATGGCCCCAACGGGTCAGTTCCGGCGCTCTGCGCGACATACATGCGGTGCGAAGGCTCCGGCCCCGCCGAGGCGGTATAGTAAAGATACCAACGCGGCCCAGAACCGTCTCCGGCGTCGAGCAGATGAAATTCGGGCGCCCAAATATCGCGATTGCGCGAGGGATTATCGTCTTTCCAGACCTGCACATCGGGCGCGTCTTTCAGGTCGCCGATGCGCCGGGCGCGCCGCAATTTGACATCGCTGGCGGTCGTGGTGCTGAGATAATAATAGCCGTCGTGGAAGAACAAACACGGATCGGCGCCATTAATTTTGAGCGGGTTCTGGAAGGTTTGCACTGGCGCTTCTGGCAATGGAGCGAGTTGCATACTTGGAATCATCGCTGGCTGTTTCGCGGGAGCCGCATGGCAAACGCCGGTCGCGGCGCAGAGGGCGAGCAGAGAAAGAGCAAATTTCATCGCAAACTGTGACCGTTTAATCCGCGCTGTGTCGCGCGTCGAAGCGCACAATTATACCGGTTGAGCGGTGCGCAACGACAACGCAACGCGTCCCACCTTTGCCAAAGTTCAACTAAGCGCCCGCGCCGACTTGCTCGAAGAAAGCGGGAAAGGGGTTGGCCGCTTTGCCTTCAAGATAGGCCAAGAACTGATTGGAGCGCACTACGCTGGCATCTTTGGCTTTGAAAATACGCGCGATTTGTTGTGGCCCATCGAGATCGTTGACATCGCTCAACAAAAGTTCCTGAGCGCGCTTCATCGCGGGCTCCCATTCTTGCAGCGCGATTTCCAGACTGATGATCGCGGGAGTGCGGCCACGCCAATACCCTCTCTGCTGAATATCGCGCATCTTCGCCAGATCGCTGCGGATGGGCGAAGCGGCGTCGAACTTGGGGAACTCGACCGCGCTGAGTAAATTGGCGGGCGCGTCTTCGCCTTCTGCGGGCGCGATTTGGGCGCGCGTGAACGCCAGAACTTTGGGAAATTCGCCCTGCGCGGCCCAAATGCTGTTCAGCGTTTTGGTGGCGTTCTCGATGGCCTCT
>JAABUN010003220.1_pt1 | contig 26080 bp, 22 predicted proteins | sample 5559311 | NCBI WGS metagenome assembly JAABUN01 (sample SAMN10711877, study PRJNA513370) | rock metagenome | isolation source: Antarctica rocks | place: Antarctica: Victoria Land, Siegfried Peak sud
ACGACCGCCTCGCCGCACTCCCGGAGGTGCCGCCGCCGATCGTGGCGCTCCCAGCACCCGTTGCGCCAGCAGCCACCGCCCAACCCGTCGCCGCCTAACCCTACCAGGATTTGCGAAATGGAGCACTTAGCGACCCTATCCCTACTTTGCTTCTCGGGATCAGCGAGATTGCGTAAGAGCCGTCGAATTGGAGCAACCCCATGTCGTAGCTGGCCCCAGCCGCCGTAGCATCGCCGGGCATGCCGATTCTGTCCTTTTCGCTTGTCGCCGCGACGTCGCGCGTAAACCGCCGGTGCGGTCACGGGGGCACCGGTTGGCGATGGGACTTGGCGTGTGCCTGCTGCGCCCAGGCGTTGCGCCGTTGCGTGTCCGCGAGCCGGTGCAACAAATCGGGGAGCGTCCAGGTGCGCCGGGGCAGGAGGACGCGGAGCAGGCGGCCAACCTGCGGGACGGTGAGACGCCGGGCGAGTTTGTTCCCCGCCTGCTGCACCGACAGCAGGAAGGCCAGGGCAAGGAGCGTCAGCGCGATGTGCTGATACCAGCCGCGCCAGCCGCGTACCTCGTACTCGGCCAGGCCGACCTCCTGCTTGGCGGCATCGAAGCAGATCTCCACGGTCCAGCGACTGCCCGCGACACGCGCCAGATCGGCGAGCGTGGCACCGTCGGGCGCGAAGGAGACATACGCCGTGAGATCGTCCGGGTCCGCGACGCTGCGCCGCAGCAGCACCCAGCGCCGCCGGCCGTCCACGAGCGGCCCTTTGGCCCCATCGCCCGCGCTCAGCCGCTGCCAGCCGTCGGCGGGCGGGTCGGCGATCGGCACGAGCGCTACGATGGTGGAGGAACTGCGCGGCCTTGTCGAACAGATGCAAGAGATAAGCAGGTGGAACGGAGCGCTGTCGGCCGACTGCGCGAGCGCCAAATCGGCAGTTGCTGGAAGAGTCAACCCTCCCCCAGGAGAGTTGATGCCCCGCACCGTCGTGAGCAGTTATCTGCCAAGGAACGCGGAGATGTTACTCCGCGCAGTCATGCCAGCTGTTGAGAACCCCCAGGAAATCGCGCCTGGCGCGGATATCGTCGTCGCTGATCGACGCGAACGCCTCGTCTCGCTTCCACGGGTCGGTTGCCAGCACCCGGTCGAGGCGCGCGATCGCCTCCGCGTAGGTGTATTCCTTCGTCTGCCAGTTGACCTGCGCGTCGCGGATCTTTTCCGTCCACTTGCTGTCCATGTCGAGGCGGACCTGCAACACGCCGCCAGCGGGATATCCGGCGAATTGCGCGGCATTGGCGAGGGCACGCACGGCGATCGCCGTCCCCGGCCCGTGCAGTCCGGCCGCAAGAATCGCCACGGTCGGCTTCTTCGCGTCCTTGGGCGTGAACGGGTTGCGCGCCAGAGAAAGCGAGGCGTAGTCGTACGGGGCATCCCCGCTGGGGTGGGTTAGGCGTAGCGGGGTGATGAAGTCGCGCACCTCCCGGCCACGCATATCCTGGAGATAATCGTCTATCGGCTGGCCGTCGAGCATCTGCAAGCCGATTTTCTGGAGTTCCTCGACCTCCTCCTGCGGGAGTTTATACGCGTTCGCCACCGCCTTCGGGAGCTTCGAGCGCCAGTCATCCCTGGCGCCGGCAAGGGGCATCAATTCCGCGAACGCCCGTTGCACGCCATAGGCGACACGCTGGAAGGCATGGAGCCGGTCGGTTCGATTCGTGCCCGGGGGCAATTCGCGGTCGAGGAAGTCGCGCAACCGGTGGTGATGCTCGAGCCAGCGGCTCAATTGAGGCCTGGCGGTGAACGGGAAAAGCGCCCCCCCGTCCACGAAGCGACTGAGGTAATTCGCGGCGACACTCCCGATGACCAGGAGGTGTCGTCTGCCGAATTCTTGCTCCAGTTCTTCCCTCGAAAAATCGACGAATACCTTGTCGCTATAGATACGGATTTGCCCGCTGCGAGCCAGGTTGGCGTCGAGCCCAAGTTCGGGTAAGAACATGAAATCGGGCAGGGCCGCACTCCACGCGAGAGTGTCGCCAAGGGTCTTGGGGGACCGCTCGCGCCGGTCGCCGGCCACGATCGCGAGGGGGAGGAACGAGCTGCCGAAGTCGGCGAGCGTCAGTGGGCCGCGTTTCGGAGGCACCCGCGATAATGCCGCCTGCGTTTCGTCATCGACACGGCAGAACTCATCGACGACCGACGCCCGTAGTTTTCGCTCGCGCCCCTGCTGCTCCTCACCGCGCGTGAGGATGCGGTCGTGATCGGACGCCGCATCCTGCTCCGCTCGCGCGGACGATACGTCCGCCGCGATTTGCCGCTCCATTCGCTCCCGCTCGGCGCGGACGATCATCGCCAGCAGGATCTCCCTGCCGGAGTCTTCGCCTGCGAAGAGAACACGCCAGATGGCTACCAAGTAAGGAACATCAGGGGTTCTGCGGCCTTTCTCGATCTTCTGAAGGTAATCTAGCGTGACCCCGCTCTGGTCGGCCAACTTCTCCTGACTCAGCTCGAGTCGTTCCCGCCCTGACGTGAGCCACTCGCCGATACTCCTTGGTGCCATCGCCACCTCCTCGCGCAATCTGCCGTGCGGCGGAGATTATCGCGCTGCAGATGACTCCTGTCAACAGGGCGTCGTCGCCTCGTCAATAGAACGACGCGCGGGGACGGACTCAGCGTCCGCAGGTGTGAAAATGTTTCGGCAGTAGTCAGGTATACAGCATCTCCACACTCCGCTACTCTGGGATGGTCACGAGGGAGCGGGTTCGGAGGGCCGGAGGTACTGGACGACGGCGCAGTCACGCGCGAGCACACCCCACCTTCCGCTAGGAACACTTGTAGCACGAGGAGGGCTAGTATGGAGATTGACAACGGTGTGCGCGTCAACAATCCCGGCAGCTCACCGCCACGTCCGAAGCGGAAGATCGGTTTCCTCTGGCTCGGTACCGGTGTCACCGTCGCAGCGATTGTTGCGCTCGTAACCTATGCGGTCGCGTTCGCGGGGCCAGCAATCGACAAGCCGACACCCGCCAAGACTGATCTTTTTCTCTCGTTCGCCGACCTGGGCTACGCCGGGGCCGATGGAATTAGAATTGCCGTGACGGGTATCTATCTGATCGGTGACACTTATAAGTCGGTTCAAGAGGACTGCGGGCAATCATTCCTCATCGCTCGCAATGGCGATGTCATCACGCAAAGGGCACTTCAAGTACAGATCACCTACCGGGGCGTTGAGCGAATCTGCCTGGCAGAGCCTACGACAGCCGAGGGTACGACAGCCGAGGGTAGCGCAAGCGCCAAGGTGGTGCGGCAGGGGATCGCGGTGGAACTGCTGCGTGTCGCAGAGAGTAGTGCAGTCCACACATTCTGTGACCTCAACAACGGCAAGGTGTGCGCTGACGCGCGCGTGCCGGTCAATCACCTGACGATCGCGCGGGCGGACCTAACACCTGAGCAGACGAGCCAGTTCGCGGAAGAGCGTCGGAAAGAGAACCTACGCAATGTACTCTATGCGGCGGTTGGTGCATTGTTCGGTGTGCTCCTAACGCTCGGCGGGAGCCTCATTACGACGCTGAGACAACCGGCCCCGTCGAGCGATAACCCCGCCGTCATAGTCCCTTTCCAGCACGATACCAACACCGAGCGGCATCGCCCAGTGACGACGGAGGCGATGCCCGTTGACGATGAAGACGATCGACCCAGAGAGAGTGCGTGATCGTCCCAATCCGTAGCGCCGGGTGCCGCGAGGTGCCAGACACGCGAGTGGAACTGCACGATAGGATGCCGATGGCCTTTCGGGGTTGTCGGCATTCGTCGTTCTCGGGCGAATTGAACGCTCCCATAATGCGACAAATACCCCAGGGTTGCCGACATTCAGGCATAGGTAATTCAAAAGTCGGGGCATTTTTAGCACCCCGAGGGCGTTTCCTAACCCCTTGGCTGGGCGGGTGGCGGGTGTACGGTCGCTACGTGCAGCGCCGTGGCGAGGGTGGCGGGGGGGTACGTGCCGGCAGTGGTCCTCCCACCAGCCCTCACCCAACCGGTTCCGCACCCACCATGGCTCGTCCGTCCATCCGCTGCCAGCCCTCAAGCCGGGTTAGGAAACGCCCTCCACCCCCGTAAAATGGAAAATGACCTCGAGTGCGGTGTTGGATCCGTTGACCAATGCTACTCATCCCGCACACCATGCCTGACGTTTTGCTATAGTCGCGCTTGACGATCGGCAAGCAAAAAAGAGGAGGAAGGAATGACAGCACCGCAAGGAGGGATTAAGCCCCCGAAGAAGAAAAAGAAGAGAGGAAGCCATTTTCCCGGGTTCTGTTGGGTTGCGCGGTGATGGGCCGCCGGGCCGAAAAAGGCAGCACCAAGAGTCACAGTTGCAAGCCCATTCTCGGGTGCCTCCGCCACCATTGACCCCTGACAACCCACAGATCGCGCGTCAATTGGACATCACGACTACCCATCACCGCACAACCCAACAGAACCCGCGGACCTCCTGGGGCTGGCCGAGCGCCGCGACGGCTAGTACCGGGTCGCGGAAGTGCGTGCGTGGTTAGCGGCACAGTGGTCGGCCCTTGTAGGTCCATTTGAACGGGGCCGCCGTCCGGTTGAAGTAGGCGATGAACGCGAGGATGCGGTCGCGGAGGGCGTCGAGCGAGGCGAAGTCGCCGCGCTTGAGGACGCGGCGGGCGAGGATGCTGAACCACAGCTCGATCTGGTTGAGCCAGGAGGTGTGTTTCGGGGTGTAGAGGAACTGGATGCGATGGGCGGGGTCGCGCAGGAAGGCGGCGCGGGTGGCCTGGGAGCGCAGGACGCCCGCCTGACCCTTGACGCCGAGGTCGTCGGGGAGGCCGCAACGGGTGGCGACCAGCCGCACCAGGGCCTCTGACTGGTGGGTGTTCAGGTTGTCGGCGAGGAAGAGCCAGGGCGCATCGGGGTCGGTGTCGAGGACCTGCGCGATGTGCGCGGCGAAGTCGGCCTCGGTGCGGGTCGGCCCCAGCGCGGGGGCCAGGATCGCGCCGGTCGCGACGTTGCAGGTGGCGATCAGGCTGCAGGTGCCGTGGCGGATGTACTCGTGTTCGCGGCGCTCGGGTCGGCCGGGGCGCATCGGTTGCGTTGGTGCGGCGCGTTCGAGGGCCTGGATGCCGGTCATCTCGTCGGTGCTGGCGACGTGGCAGCCGAGGGCTTCCAGCATCGGCGCGTAGGCGTAGGCGGTGCAGATCGTCTCGACCTGCTCAGCGAAGGCGGTCGGATCCTCGGCTTCGGTCTTGGCATTGAGCCAGTAGCGGCTCCGGTGCGGCTGCAAGTCGGCCTCCATTTAAGAAACGCTCGACCGAGCGGGCCGAGATGCTGGTGACGAGGCCCTGCTTGGCCGCCTCGTCCGCCAATTCACGCGGCGTCCAGGCGGTGACGGGGCGCGCGAAGTGCGCCGGAGGGTGGCAGGCGAGGTTGATGATGCGGACGATCTGCTCGGCGGTGAAGGTCGCGGGGGCACCGGGGCGCGGGGCGTCGGCCAGGGTCGCGGCGATGGCGCGCTCCAGGGCGGGGCAGTCCTCGTCGGCGACGGCCAGGTGCGCCTCGGCGGCGAGCCAGCGGGACCGCCACTTGCGGACGGTGTTCGGCGCGCAGCCCAGTCGCCGGGCCAGCGGCTCGGTGCGCCGACCGGCCGCCGCGCCGAGGACGATCCGGACCCGCAGCGCCAGCGCTTGCGGGCAGGACGACCGCCGGAGCAGGGCGGTCAGCACCGCGTGCTGGGCCGACGACACGGCGATCGGGGCCGGGGTGGGGCCGGGGGACATCGCGCCTCCTGGGGAGCAGCCGCCGCAGCGGCACCGTCACGCCACTCCCCCATTCTCGCACAACCCTTCAGGAATTTCCGCGACCCTGTACTAGTGCGCCATTCCTGAAGTACAGTACAGATACGAGGGCGCATACGTACTGGACAATATGCTGGAATCGCGCCCGGTAGCGCCGATCCGTATCTGCACCGCATGTGAGGAACAGCGCACTAGTATTACAACGCGGGAACGGGCGTGCTACGGGTCGGCGAGCGAGCGGAGTCGCCGGGCGCGGTGGGCGCGGTAGGCGGCGCATTTGTGGCGTTGCTGATACCGCAGCAGGGCCAGCGCACCCTGTCGATCGAGGAACGGTAGGGGCAGGCAGGCACGCAGCAGCAGGTGGATCTGGGCGAGGCTGAACGTGGGCGGTGCGCTCGGTAACAGCCGGCCCAGCTGGTCGGCGGTCGCGCTCGGCGGCAGCGGGACCGGCGCGCAGGCCCCCCTCTCTCGGGTCGAGCCGTTGCTGGAGGCGGACCAGGAAGTGCTGGGCGAGGATGACCAGCGTCAGGTGGTGGTGCCACCCGCGCCAGGAGCGCGTTTCGTCGTGGTCCAGGCCCAACTCCTGCCGACACTCGGCGAAGCAGGCCTCGATCGGCCAGCGCATCCCGCTGACGCGTACCAACGCCGCCAGCGGGGTGGCGGCGGGGGCGTTGCTGGTGTACTGCTTGTAGGTCGGCTCCTCGGCGGGGTCGGTCGGCACGCTGCGGCGCGCCACCAGCCAGCCCTCCGGCCCCGGCAGGCGCGCGCGCACCGTCACCCAGCGCACGGCCACGAAGTCCGCCACGAGCGGCCCCTTGCCCCCTTCCTGCACGCGATAGCGCCGCCACCGCGCCGCCGCGACCTGCGCCGCCCAGCGGTCCGCCCGGTCCTTCGCGGGGCCGACCGGGTGCAGACGGACGCGGGCGGGGACCGGGCCGCGCTTGCCGCGTCGGGGCGGGGTCCAGGTCTGCGGCGCGGCCCGTGGCGTCCGCCCGTCCGGTTCGGCCAGCGGCCACCCCTGCGTCGTGCGAGGGATCTCGGCCAGGTAGCGCAGGCCCGTCGCCGCCCAGCGGTCCAGCAACGCCGGGCTGTCGCCATCGCCCTCGTCGCAGACCACCCAGCGCGCGCGGAGCGTCCCGGCGGCCGTCGCCTGCTCCACGAGGTCCCCGGCCAGCGCGTGCTTGGTCCGGAAGGGGGTGGCGCGCGGGATGCCGCACGCCCACCAGCGGTCGGCATACGCCTCGTCGAACCAGCAGGCGGGCAGGTACAGCCGCCGGTCCAGCAGCGTGTACCCGCGCGTGCTGGCGTAGCCCAGGTAGACCCCGGCCTGGCACTTGTCCCGCTTGCCGGTGTGGCCGCACCACTGCCGCGCCACGCCGGCCGAGCGCGTCCCCTGCTTGGGCACGTCGCTCCCGTCGACGAGCAGCACCCCCTCGGCCTCGCCCGGCGTCTCGTCCACGAGCCGCCGATGCCGCGCGAGGAGCGCCGCATCGTCCCAGCCGCCCGCCCCGATGAAGTCCTGCAGGCCGCGCACGCGGCGGTCGACGGCCCCCGCCGCCCCCAGCAAGCGCAACGCCAGCGCCTCCACGTTCTTGCGCGGGACATCCGTCAGCAGCAGCCCCCGCACGTAGGCCTCGCCCCACGCCCGCTGCTCCCGGCGGCGGTACAAGGGCGCAAACTCCGCGTGATCGGCCGCCAACTCGTCCGCGAGCCCCTCCAGGTCGTCGGTGGTCGCGGGGCGGACCCTCGGCTGCCGGTCGGTCAGGTCGGTCGGCGTGGTGCCGCTCATTGGCGTCCCCCCCCCGCGCACCGGCCAGCGCGATGCCGCTGGTCACCCCATTCTCGCACGCCCGTTCCCGCGTTGTAAAACTAGTGGGTCAGGCAGCGAATGATTGACGATCAGTCGATCCGCACCAGCGTGGAAGAATCCACGCTGATGCAGCAAAATGGCGCGGCACCGATCGTCACTTATACGTCGCCTGACCCACTAGTGCGCCGTTCCTCAAATATGGTAGATGAAGGGATGGCGCAGGACGCGCGGCGGGCGCTGGGGACGGCCCCAGACCCAGGGCTTCGCGCGGGCGTTTAATTGCTTGGTCGCGACCCCCGCGGCCCGCTCGATCTCCTCGGCGTCGGCAAATGTCTGCCCCGCGAACGCGGATCGGCGGAAAATACGCCACCAGGCCTCCTGCAGGTTCAGCCAGCAGGCCCCGACGGGGATGAAGACGTGCCGCACGCGGGGGTTCGCGGCCAGCCAGTCCTGGATCGGCGGGCTCTTGTGGCTGCTGAGGTTGTCGCTGATCAGGTGGAGGTCGCCGACCGGATTCGCCGCGGCGATCGCCTCGAGTAGCTGGAGGTACCCGGCGGTGTTGCGCGAACGCGTCGTCAGGGTGATCGCCTGGCCGTCGCGCACCCGCAACGCGCCGTAGACCCAGACCTTCTCGGGTCCACGGCTATATGCGAGCGGGGCGTGGATGCGGCACCCCGTCGGCGACCAGCCCGGCGCCGGGGGGAACGTGCGGGGGATCACGGGGCCGAGCTCGTCGACGCCGATGGTCGTGACGCCTGCGGGCGGGCTGGTGTAAACGCTCACGACCGCGGTCCTTTTGGGTCGAAGTCCGGATCGACGCTCGTCGCCCAGGCGCGTGGCCGCCGCCAGCGGACCTGCTCGGCGCGCAGAATGCGCCGCAGCTGGCTGCGGGCGACCGCGATCCCCGCCCGGGCCGCCGCATCCGTGAGCGTATCGAGGGTCCAGCAGGCGGGCAGCGCCTCGTCGGTCGCATCCAGTCGCTCGCCGTGCGGGACCAACCGGCCGGGCGGATCGGTGGCGACGAGGCGGATGAGTCGGCTCCGCTCGGCCTCGGTGATCCGCCGAGTACGCCCGGGGCGCGGCTGGTCGCGCAGCCCGTCGATCCCGTCGGCGTCGAAGCGGGCGAGCCGCGCCCGGACCGTCTTCGGGTGGCAGTCCACCTCGGCCGCGATGTCGGGGACGCGACGGCCGTCCCAGCTCAGCGCGACCATCCGCGCCCGCAGGATGCCGTCGCGCGGGCCGAGTCGGCTGCGCGCGAGGCGGCGAATGCGGCGCTCCTCGCGCGCATCCTGCGGTTCGCGGGCCTTGACGAGCCTCGGCATGGCGGCCTCCTCCTTCGCTCCAGATGAGGCCGGAAGTCTACCGCATTTCAGGAACGGCGCACTAGAAACTGTCTGAATAATCGTCAGGCACGGGCCAGGCGGCGGACCATCAGGCGCGTCATCGCGACGGAGATCAGCGCCTCGCCGGTGCTGCTGAGGCGCTCGAAATCCTTGCTGAGGCGGCGATTCTGGCCCAACCAGGCGCATGTGCGCTCCACGACCCAGCGCCGCGGCAGCACGCCGCGGAAGCCGGGCGGCGGCATAATGGCCGCCCAGTCGATCACTTCGCCCTCATCCGTCCAGACGCCGCGCGGTCGCCGCGGGTGTTTCACCATGTCCACCGTCCAGCCGAGTGCCTGCTCGACCCAGGCCTTGCCGCGTCCTGCGCCGTTGTCGCCCCCGTCGAGCCACAAGTGGGTCAGCTGCGGGAACTGCTCCTGGACTGACGGCTGGTCCTCGGTCGACTCGGCGGGCAGCAGCAACTTTATGCCGTCCCGATCCGCGATATTCGCCTCGTGGACGGTCGCTCGGAGCACCAAGCCCTGCGTATCCACTAACAGATGGCGCTTGCGACCGTTGATCTTCTTCCCACCGTCGTAGCCGCGCGGCCCGCCGACGCCGGTCGTCTTCACCGACTGGCTATCGACGATCCCCGCGCTCGGTTGCGCCGCCCGGCCTTGCCGCACGCGGAGTTGCTCGCGCAACACGGTATGCAACTGTGCCCAGGTGCCGTCGTCGCGCCATCGCCGGAAATAGTGATACACCGTCTGCCACGGCGGCAGGTCGCGCGGCAGCAAGCGCCAGGCGCAGCCGCCGCGCACGAGATAGAAGATCGCGTTCAGGATCACGCGGTAGCTGTGGACCCGAGGCCGACCGCGCGGCGAGGCCGGCGGCAGATGCGGGGCCAGGTATTCCCACTCCGCATCGGTTAAATCGGTCGGGTAGCCCTGTCGTTCCATGCCGTAAGCATAGCCGCCGCGCCCTTATTCAGACAGTTTCTTAGCTCGACTTTGGCCCTTCGCGATCTGGGGACGAGACGTGATCTGCTTGGTGCGCCGCCAGCGCGCCGGTCGCTACGGACACCGCCGGAGTTTTTGCATGTCGGGTGCGTGGGCCAACATGCAAAAACGCCACACGGACATTGGTCTGCCTAGGCAACACGTAGACTGGGCCATGGTGCCGAAGGGCCAAAGTCGAGCTTAGGTGCATGTGACCGAAACCTGCGACGACGGCACGCCGCCCCTGATCACCCACATCGAGACCGCCGCCGGTCCCGCCGCCGATGGGGATGCAACACCCGCCATCCACGCGGCGCTCCAAGAGCGCGACCTCCTGCCCGCCGTCCGCCGCACGCGCTACGTCGGCCAGACGAAAACGCATCTCGGCCACATCCTGACCGCGACGGGGCTGAACTTCCTGCGCCTGGGCGAGTGGTTCAGCGATCGACCGCGCGCTAAGACGCGCCACACCCTGTTCTCTAAGCTGATGGCCCAGCCGGTAGCGACGTGAAGGCAGTCGAATTCGCCAGCGGTATCGAGAGTGCGGAAGAGCCATTACCAGCGATCATTGACACGCGCCTTCGGGGCGGGGGCGATCTTACGCTGCACCGCCAGCTCGAGCGTGTTCAGCGACCATGTCGCCGTGCCGTCCCACTTGCGGTCCGGCGACCGTTGGGCCAGCGCCACCACCCGCGCCCGCGTCGCCGCGTCGTAGGTCGGCTTCGGCCCGCGCCCCGGCGCGATCGACACGGTGGCCAGCCCGCAGGCGTTGAAGCGCTTGACCAGCGCATGCACCGCGCTGCCACCGGGATAGCCCGCCGCCCGCGCCGCCACCCGCCGCACCTCGTCATACCGCCCGCTCGTCCGCTGCGGTACGTGCGCCAACGTCGCCCGCCCCTCCTCGGTCAATGCCCGCAAGCCCTCGTGCTGCCGCCGCGTCATCGCCACCTCCTTTCCCCGACGACAGTCTCCCCCACTCCATCCCGATCGTCAACCATTCGATCACACTGACCCACTAGCATGGTCACGACGCGGATGATTTGTTGGAGGTACCCACAGGCAGCAGGGCCTGGAAGAGCTGGTCAGCGTGATCGAATGTAACAGAATCGAAGCTCGCATGGGTAGCCATTCTTCGACCCACCTAGCCAGAGATCCGATGGCTCGGGGAGCATTTCTGTGATTCTTACTTCTCCAGAGCGTAGGGCCTGAACGAAAACATCTACTAGGTGCGGACATCCCAAATCTACGTGTAGCGGCTTGTGCTCATGTTCGAGCCGAACAAAAATGCGATCAGGGATCCCGCGCATTTCACACCATCGCACCAGCGCAGCATAGCGTGCGGAACCAGTGAGTTGCCGAATCGCCGCCAGTTCCTCCGTCGCCACCCACCATGTGGCCCGCTGGAGGATAGCTCGCCCGATTCGAATCCTAGGACACCGATTACCTACGCGAAGAGTTGGTGCACGTAATGCAGGTGGTGCGAAAGGAGTGTGCATATGACCTTCTGGATCACCACTTACCAGCATTATAGCCTCTCCCGCTTTAGTCCATAGTTGTCCCATTTCATTCACGACTACGTCCGAGGGGCGCAGAACGGCTTGACCTCGCGTCGCTACACCCGAAAGCTCAAGCGTTCGCGGAAGGGTTTCGAGGAAACACATTTTCCCAAAGCGGTCGTTGAGAGCGACATTAACAAGTTTCTCGGTGTTCGGCACGTTCGCCAGCCAGGAACGAACCGTCTTGATCAACCCTGCCCGGTCGGCGATGAAACAGCATAAGTTCCCGAGCATCTGAAGACCCCAGTGGATTTCGCCGACTATGATATCTACCCGACCTGCGTGTACATCAGCGAGTGTCGGCGCGGATAGAAGAATATCGGGGGATGCAAGCAGAACATCGTCACCGTCAGAGATGAACGGGGCTAGTAAATTATTGATATCAGCAACGCTGAGGGCAACTTCTTGTGAACGCTCATCCCATTGCGCCCGGACAAGCTCGTTAAGCGCTCGCGTGACCGGTGACAGATTCAAGTCAACCGCCCGTGACAAAGCGATGTGGGCCAAAAATCGCCGCAAACTGACCGTCGTCTCGCCCGGGAACGTTTTTATGAAGTCCTCTCGCGTCTGTTGGCGGACGTCTGCAAGTGCCAATGTTGCAATCGCAGCTGCAATATCAAGCACGGGACGGAGCTCGTCATTGATAGTGGCGACAACCGGCTCCGGAAGGGCATTTGCGCGCGTCCCATCGAGATCTTCCTCATATAATACCATTCGATCGACGTAAAGCTCGCCCGCTCCCCGCCTGACATCTCGAATACCTGCCTGCTGTAAGAGAGTTTCTGCTCGGGTGATAGCGACTTGCTTTTCTGATACACCTCCATACGCGAATTGAGTAGTCAAGGTATGCAACTGCTGAACATACGGCTCTAGGAAGGATTGGTCGTAGGACGATAGCGTTCCCTCCAGGGTTGCCAGAGCGTCCGGCTCGCTGGCTGGCAAGGGGGCGGCAGTGAGGACAATACCCGCCTCGTCCAGACGGATGATCATTGCGGCGCTCGGGGGAGCGGCCCCTGCAAAACGCGCTACTTCGGTCCAAGTGCGGACTCCATCCACAGCATCGACGAGTTGTTTGATCTGATTAGGCAACTCGATTAGGTCGGCTCGTGGACCACGCAGCGGACGTCGTTCCGCCAGATTATCGCTCCTGCTCAGTGCGGCCACGGCAAGTGCTCGTGCTGCCCAATAGGCCACGAATCCCTTTCTCTCCTGCCGTCTTGGACTATTGACGAAAGAGGGGTATTCCAAACCAACAGCCCCATAAGCGATCGGACCAGCGAAGGCGTTCGTTTCACACTTAGCGCACAGGCGCTGTAAGAACATGGCAATTTTGCGCTCATCCTGATTTGGTGCGAGCGAAGTCGGCAAATGCTCGACTAGATGTCGTGCCGAGCGATCCAGTACCTCGGGGGTCATTAGGAAGATAGCCTCACGAACACGCTCATCCTGAATAATGTCACGTATCGTGTAACGAGCTGTTGTTAGCGCCTCGGTATACAAGGGCAGAATCTGCGCCGAAACAGCCTGAAGATTGCTGATTGTTCTATTCCATTCGCTAGTCCAGCCGCCGAGTCCAAGACAGGTATCAACCCAATGGCTTATTTCATCAGGGATTGTCCGGCGCTTATGCACTGCTTTGACTATTGCTCTAGCATACCGGAGATCAACTGGATTGGCGAGGGAGGTAGCTTCTTCAATCCGCTCCAGAAACGTACCCTGCTGCTTGGTAAGAGCGATATCCATAGTCGCAGCACGGCGTGCCGTCGTCACAAGTGGGTCGCTACGAAGCCCCTCTAGAAGGCTGTAGCTGAAACCGGTAGAACGAATGACGAACATTGGAAACGGGATCCACGGATGCTTAGAGGGTGTAGTCATGGTTTCTCCTGGTACTCAACCAAACAGGCAATGCGTAGTTCAGCGCACTCGGCCTTGCCCCCCCTGTACCACCAGGCCTGATCGGAAGTAGGCAGCATCTCGGAGAAGATAGCTGTTGTCGATGGCAAGCGGCCAATGTCATCGACAGCCAAGGGATTTGTAAAGTCGAGGTAAAGCGGCTTTGGTTCGCGGGGATGCCGTACAAACACACAGCGAGGAAGGTCGTATTGTCGACGTAGCGTGTGTAAGCGCCACCACCGATCCAAGCCCGTGTTCGAAGTAGGCAACTCGATGCGCCATCGCGCGCGCTGATAGACCATTCCGTCGATGTAGATGCGTGGGGTAGCAGGACCCAGATCGATATCAATATGAGACAAGGACGGCAGAGCGAGGGCGCGATGCAGCACGGACGAGAGGTCACCTGGGTAAAGCTGCCGTCGCTGCTTGCCGACACACACGTATCGGCCTGTCGGGTCGACAGTGACGGCAGCTATTGGGACAGTATCACCACGAGCCTTCGATGATCTACCGGTCAGCTCGATGGCAATGCCTGGCATTTCCGGCGTTATATGTTTGGAACGCCGCCGAGAGATAATGGTGGCCATCCTTGCCGGATCGATCAGCTCTATCACTGAAGACTCAAAATGCGCGCGAAGTTGCTCAGCCTCGGGGTGTAATGCGGCATAAAAGCCGCCGAATATAGAACTAGCGTCGTCATGCAACTCGCTCAAAAGCCAAGTCGCATTCGCGAGATCTGGCCCAATAGCCATAAAATCGGGGCTTGGCAAGCAGGCTAGCATCTCACCCTCAGTTGGTATTTCCGCCCATAAGGGCGCAACCTTTTCGGCTATTTCGACGCTACGCAGGTGGACGGCATGATCGTCACCGATGTTTTCTTTGACGAGCTTGACTAAGACATCTTGTAGTGCTGTGAATCGCCTACGGAGGAACGGTAACTCCTTGGCTGCGAGCTGTGCGAGTGGCTGCTCGACGCCTCCCAGAATATTGCGTAAGGATTCGCGGGCGTCTTCGCGAATTAACAGTGCTCCGAGGAAGCACACGGGTAGGACTGCGCCCAGAGCACTTTGAAGGGAGTTGATCGCTGGTGCTCCAACGGTGACACCGAGGTTGAAGGGACTAGCGCGATCCTCGTGGAGGACCGCGCGATCCGCATAGTGTGTTCCTGTACTACGACGCGATGTGATTCCCAGGGATTCGCAGAACCGGGTAGCAGCACCGAAGTGTTTGCAACGATCAGGCCAGGGTGCGTGAGCAAACTCCTCTAGAAGTCGCAATAGCTGTCGGGCAGGACCGTCATCAGTATCGATCGTTGCAAGGGATCGGAGGGGGCGAAGATCAGTAGCCGAGACTTCCCGGGGTGTAACCACTAACGGACCCAGCGCCTTGATGAGGTTCGACAGCTGTCCCTTTGGAATTTGGGCAATCTCTCCCGCCTCCCACAAATCGCGCTCGCCATCTAGTACTCTCCATAGGGCTAATGCCGGCCCAGACAGTCGCACGCGATGATTATCGAGTGCCCGTACCACAGTCCCGTCCCCGCCGTCCGCAAATAGCGGGTTCCGCCTGGGCCGAAGCCGTTCGAGGGGGGTCTGATTAGCCAGAATTCTCCCTAGTTCTTCGATCACCCAGGCGCTAGCCTCCACGAACACTTGCGGTTGGGTCTGCCGACCAATTCTCAATGCCAAGGCCTCATTGGGGTCGAACCGGAAATAGAGGACCGGGCCGAAGAAAGCGGTAGTCTCGCACTTGGTGCAAAAACGCAGCAGATACCTATGAGCGGTTACTTCCGCAGCGCGAGCAGAGTAGTTACTCGCCAGTGGAAGCCCGACCGCCACATGCGTCCGGAAATCATGGGAGAAAAAGTTGGGGTTAGATAGGAATACCGCATGTTGCAATTCCTCATTAGCGAAAAGTGTCGTGAGGTTTTGTCGGGCACGCGTGACAGCGGCCTTATGGGTGGCAATAACGGCGTCTTCCTGGTGCTTGCTGAGGGCGACGAGGGCAGCCCATGTCGCTGGCCATGTCGGATCACCGAATTGTCCCCATAGTGTCACCTGATCAACAGTTAATGCCACATGATGCCTGACCGCACGTAGAATGCGATAGAAACCTTTATAAATGGGATCCTTATGGGCGTATCGCAGCTGAATTGCGGCGAGGGCACGCGGCCACAGCACTTCAGTGAAGAAGTGCTGTTCGCGCTCTAAAGCCTCACGAGTCTGCATGGCTCGCTCGATGGCCTCGAAGGCAGCAGGGAACATTAGTGGCTGGAGTAATTCGATAGGCATACCGGTACTGCGTAGGAGCGCAACAGGATACACTGACCAACGGAGTGCCCCTGAACCAGCCGCGACGCTGTGATTTAGTCCGAGCATGGCCCTTCCTTTGGAATGTATAGATGAGCGCCTCAGCTTCTAGTTCCGCTGTTTGGTTGGTCACTCCAACTATGTGCTTGTATACGCAGCTCGCAGGTATACCTACCAAGCTCGTCTCGGAGCCATAAATCGTCTGGACCAGGAAGCATCTCCTCGAGCATTATAGGTTGATCGTTTCGGGCAAGATGACGCAGCAATTCGTGCCCGAAAGGCGAGAGCAGATCGATCAGGTATGGCTTGCGCTCATTAGCTATACGCACAAAGACGAAGCGTGGCCAATCGCCATTCCTGCGCGCCCGATGGATTGCCAGTAACAGATCGAGGCCACGGAGCCTAGACAGGTGTCCAAATTTGACCGTCCACTGCTCGCGCTGGTATACGGCCTCGCCGATATAGAGCCGGGGTACATGATTGCCCGCACACTTGATCCGAGGATGTAGGACAAGCTTATGTGCCATGGCTGCGAAAGGAGGATACGTTGTATAGTCAGCCAGGGGGAGATATAGAAGCAAGCGTTTGCCCCCAGCATCGTGAAGTCTTGGCCCGTCCTCATGGATATTAACCGTGAGGTCGGCCACGGAGCGAACGTTACTTTCCTTGACAGCTACGTGTACACCCGGGAGGGCAAATCGAGTCCCAGGGAATGAGTAGAACCCCTTATTGCGTCGACTGAGTTCAAGTCCGACGAGGGATGCCGCTGACGGCTCATTCTCGAGCCATTGCTGCGCCACGGCATCGTAGCGTCGGTGGTCAGGGTGGAAAATTGACAGCCACCCCCCCACTAGCAAGTGGTGATGTACGCGGCTCAACACTGCCCGGATACCGCCGACGCGGATCTCCTCTGGGGATGAAGCAATAAGGCATATATCTGGTAGGGCATAGCGCCCGCCGGAGGTGGGACTCCCGCAGATGTCAGGGGATAGCGAGCAAGTGTGGTCATCAGAGGACTGAATCTCGAGGGGGTTCGACGGTGAGAATCGGCTGCCGACGCTGTCATCGGGGCGCGCGAGCTCGGCATAGGTCATGAAACTTAGTGTTTCACCCTGATGCCCCACATGATCGATGATAGTGCGGCGGTAATCTTGCTGCACTCGCTCGCCATAAGCGGAGGACAAATTCAATCCCAATCTAATCTGCTGTGCGAGGTCATCGGCGATGTCCCTGCCCATTTGAAGATGGAATTGCGAGCTGGCCTCTTCGTAAAGAACGAGCCGATCTGCATATACCTGTCCATCGCTGCGGCGCGGCGCGACGCCGGTGCAGGCGGTGAAGAGTGCTTCGATTTCGCGCAGCAGTTCGCGTCTGGTTGAGAACTCTGCTTGTGCGAAGGTGTTAAGCTTTCCTTTCAGCTGCGCTAGCTGCGCGAGCCAGCGCATTCGAACGGAACTGGAGGGCAACCCGCCAAGCCTCTCCTGCAGCCACTCCAAGGTATTGCATATATCCACCGGAACAGTGAAGCCTCGCTGGAGTACCCCTCCCTTAAGGAGAGGGATCGCCAATCGCTCCACTTCAGAAACGTCCATTCTTAGTACTTCCGCGCTTGCAGCTATTGTGTTCACCGTCGTAGACAGAGTCGTGAGCAAGCGCTCGGTACTGGCATCCAGTTCCATTTCAGTAGCGAGGACCGTGCTCGTAATCCGCCCAGGTGCGAGCTTGAAGAGCGGATTGCGATGGAGCGGGAGGTGTGGGCGTAAGGCTCGCTCACGATTGACGGCTTTCGCCAATTCCACCACTGCCCAGTAAGCCAGAAACGTGCGTCTGTGTTGCTCTCCCCGAATGGAGACTTCAAACGCACCGGTGTCGGTAATCTCGCCGTAACCCATCGGGCCGAAGAAGCTTGTCGTCTCGTTTTTTGCACAGAACCGCTGGAGGTACGTATAGACAATTCGCTCGACCCGACGCCAATGCGCGTTGTCGGGATGATCGGTTGAATCGACGAAGGATTGCCACATGTTCTCATACACGGCTGGATTGGAGAGGAAGACAGCCTCCTGCACTTTCGTGTTCGATGCGAGGTCATGTAGTCGCTTATGTAGGTGTAATAACTCATGTGTGTAGGCTGCCTCACATTGTTGGCGGGCCAGCCGCCATGTCATCACGCCCCCCTCAATATCCCACAGTTCGGATAACCCACTTGCTGAAACCTGCCCTTGGCTAAGAGCGGCGCGCACACGTTTTACGTGCCGCTTATCCCCTGTCCGAAGGGCATCTGCTTGCAACTGCTCCTCGGCATCCACGACAGCGTCTAGCAGCTTCACAAAGTGGTCTGACCATCCGAGGCTCTCCACCCAGTCGAACGGGAAGCCAGCATGGCGCAAGACAAACATCGAGCCGAGTTCCCAATTCTCACTCATGTTGGCAGCTCCACGAGAATTTGCTTCTTGACCAGAGCTTGGAAAGTGCGCGCGCGTTGACCTTCCGGTATCGTTGCAAGTGCCGCAATAGGTGGTGCCGGATTTCGCATCTCGGCCAGAATGGGAGCAAGTCGTGAATCTACAGCTGTGATAGTACCAACTCGTAGATTGACCGCGAACCATGCGGGGCCAGATGTGCCGCTTGGTGATAGTGACAGGCGAACGATGGTACAGTCAGGATCAAGGCAGATGCCTGGTCCGCGAGGACCAATCGTTTTTGGTGTGTGAACATATGCACCGGCAATCCGACCCGGGCTAGGAGGGAAATGGTTGAACGAAAGTTGCTGTCTTAGGCGCGTGAGCATCGCGTATGCTTCTGCTGGTTCTAGTGTTGCCGGTGCGCTAAATGGGCAACTGCGGGCTAAACTATGCTCAGCCGATCGAGCATTGACGTGTACTGTAACATCGCCCCACCGTCCGCCGAGTTTCTTTATTGGCCATTGGAAGAGGCGAAATCCTGATAGCCAATCGAAGAATGAACCTCGCTGGATCTCTTCCAGCGTTTGGTACAGGTGTGGGGCGCTGACCCCAGGCGCTCCAATCCACCATTCAGCGATTACACGTATGCCCGCACGGCGCAATCGGGCAGTTCCCTGCTGAATCGCACTCCGTGTGAGCAACTTGCCATCATAGCTCCGAATATTCTCGCCGATAGCACAAAACCCGACTACGACAACCCGACACTGAGAGGCAATCAGTCGCTCCGGATCGAGCAATGCCGACAATGGAGCGTAGCCAGCCCAGGGTAGTGCCCCCCTGGGTTGAGCGTCTGTCGATTGGGCTCGCCATGCAAGGTTCTCACCATAACTTGGTCGTGATGGCAAACCAACATGGAGCCACTGTATGGCGTTTGAATCAACACAAAAAGCACGGTCAAATAGAGGCCGTTGTGTTAGAACATGTCTATGAGCTTGAGTGAATGGGCCGGCTAATTCCAGTCGTATGCGGCGATCCAATCGATTAGCGAGTGCCAGTGCCACGGGTAATTGTTTGTCATGCTCAAGCCAGATCCTCACGCTACTGGCATCCTGGCAAACATCGATTGCTTCTGCAACTTCCTGTTCGAAGAGCATAGTGTTATCCGCCGCGCGACACACATCGTCGGGGTTTTCGGTTGTGCCTTCAACTATCTCCAAGTCATCAAGGGTTAGCGGCGTAGCGGAGCCAGCAGAGAGACTTATGAGGGCGGCTCGAGCCGCATGAAAGTAGGAATGAAAGCTACTTGAACAGGTTAGCAGCATCGCCGCCGACCGACCCAGGAGCACACTTTGCAGCGTCTCTTTATGAGACACTGAGGTTTGTTGTTCTAAAGCATCCATTTCCCTGTCGATGTGCCGAGGTTGCAGCACGCGCAGTGCGAATGCACGATTCATGTCGTACAGCATCCAACCAGGCTGTCGTACAACAGAAAGGGTCATATCGGTATGGGGTGGAATCACTAAGACGCTAGATGTCAACTCGTGCCTCCTTTTCGTTCCGGCGGAGCGGAAGTATGAGGCGAGCGGATCAGTGCTATACGAAGCTCGGACGTGTAGGAACCGTCCGAACGATGTAACCATAAGTCGTGAGGGGCGGGGAGCATTTCGGTCAATGCAATATCTCCCATTCGCAGAAAGCGGGCGAGGTATTCTTGTGCGTAGATTACTTCGAGATCAAGGCAGATAGGCTTAGGCTCAACGGGACTATGGAGAAACACATATCTTGGCCATCCCTCGCTTCTCCGCGCTTTGGCGATCGCAACCGTCAGTTCAAGCGGAGTAGTGGCTTTAGCGATCTCTGGTATGCCGTTTACTGGGATATCCCAACGTTCACGTTGTATCACTACATGGCCCATCTCTATCCGCGGCGTATGTCTGCCCAGCCTTACTGTCGGCATTTCGACTTGCGGTGGCGCAAATGCCCGGAGATGCGGGTGTTCGTCTTCACCCACGTACAGAATGACCTGGCCATTTGGCCCCTGGAGAATAGGTCCATCGTGCCCACGAACGACATATAAATCCGCGATCGCAATCCGCCGACGAGGATCATTACTTGACCGACCCGTGACATCAATGAACCGACCTGGGAAGGTTTCGCTCAACAACCCCTTATGGCGTCGCCGACGTACGACTGTCGCCATCCGCTCCGCTCCTCCCCACGGACTTAAATCTTCTCGGAAAGCCGCTTGTAGGTTGTAGTAATTGGGAGCGAAATGGTTTTGAGATCCCCAGGCAAACACATATGGATGCACCTCTCCGATCACGTAGCGTAAGCCCCCATCGGGGCGCACGTACAGCATTACGTCCGGGCTGGTGAAGTAGGCACCGTCCTGTACTGAAACGAGATCGGTCAAAATCGATGGGTGTAAGCAAGCAACATTCCCATGAGTTGCTGCCTTCACACACTCGCTGTAGGACTGAACATAATTCTGACATGAGTCAAGCAGAGACGCGAGCCTACCCGCCTTGACGCTGGCGTCGAATGACTCCGCAAATTGCAACAAGGGGGTTTTTGCATTGAATTTGTCGAACAACTCCGCCGCGAGCTGGCGGACTGCGGCATAGCGGCGAAGACCAAGTGTCAAGCCGATATCTAGCACCGGAGCGAGACTTTCCGCTAGGTGATATGCTTCAGTGCTCGGTATGCGTAAAGGGGTGAGATCCCCCAAGCAGTCCTCGTAAAGTATCGTGCGATCCGCGTACATACGCCCAGCGGCACGACGCGGCGACTTGCCAGTCGTCACTTGAAAGAGCATTTCCGCCTGTCGCAAAATGTCTCGGCGGCTGGCAAGATCAGCATCTTCGAAGCTTCGTAGGTAGCCCTCGAACTGATTGGACAACTTTCGCCATTTAGCAGCTGCTGGGACAGGCGGGAGCTGGCCAACAAAATCAGTGAGAGGATAGGCTGTAGTCGAGCGAATCTCCAGGTCCCTTCGCACCAAACTAAGCCGTTCTAGCTGAGAGACCAACAGCTCAACCATATCAAGAGGCAATGCAAGGATTGTCGATATATCGGTCACTCTACGAGCATCGTTAACTGACTCGAAAACTGAGATTGCTGTAAGATCGAGAGCGATCCGAGTACCATCCGGGCAATGAGCGATACCATCTAGCACTGCTGAGGCTGCTATGCGTCGGATTGGCAACTCCCGACGTATGGACGCATCCGCACTTGCCAACTGCGCTAATGCGGAGACAGCCCAAAATGCAGCGAACGCCTCGCAGCGGACTACGCCGGTCTGCGTCTCTGGACCTGGCGCGATCCGCTCGACCTTTTCATCTATTACACCGTAAGTTAACGGCCCAAAAAAACTGTGCGTTTCGTTCTTCGCAGCCAATCGCTGAATAAACCCGTACAAGCGGCGCTCCAACGCATGTTCATGCGATGACGTTTTAGGAGCAAGCTCGTGGCTGAATTGACGTGCAATTGCGTCAATAATGCCTGGGGCGAGAAGGAATAGCGCCTCGCGGACGCCGGGTCGCCCAATTAGGAGGCGAAGAGCTTGACGGGTAATAAGCCCTTCCGCGTCCATAGTTTGTGCCACCCGGTGGCGTGCGCTCTCCAGGTTACGGACAGCGTCGACCCACTCGTGGTACCCTGCGAGTAATTGATTAGACCACTGTGTCGGTACCATCCGCACCACAAGTCGCCGTTGACCAATGGATCGTCGCCACCGCGATAAATTGCGCAACGTCACTCGATCCCCTCGTTCTCGGGCATCTGAAACTTCGGCAGGAAATAGCGCATGTAATAAGTGGTCACGCCGAGAATCGGCCTCTTCTTCGGCTTCAATAACTTCCAGCGCACGCGCGGCTGTCCCCGAGGAGGCAAGTGATGACATCAGAGCGAAAGGGAATCCCGCCCTTCTTAGCAACACATGCTCAACTAATCGCCACGAATCCTGTGGTTGTTCCATTTGACCTTCCGCTATAGCTCCACAAGGGTGAATCTCCGGTTGAGCGAATGACCTGGTTTGGGCAGGAGGGCGGCGAGTTGGCCGCGGTCGGCGTCGCTCGCCGAGGCGGCGCGCATGCGCGCCGCCTCGGCCGGGTAGCTCAGGGTCGCGCACGCGCAGCCTGCGGCTGCTCGCAGGTCGCCCTCCCCGGTCGCCAGCGCCCGACCGACCAGGCTCTGCCCCAGACGGAACGGATCCCCCATCGCGGTCGCGAGCGCGACCGCTCGCTCGAACCACTCCGCAGCGCGGGCCCCATCGCCCCCGTCGAGGTAGAAGCGGCCCATCTCAGCCGCGATTACCTGCTGGTGGAACGTGTCCCCCAGCTTCCCCGCGCTCTCGAATGCCTGCGTGTAGCCCTGTATCGCCTCGTCCACCCGCCCCGCCGCCAGCCGCAACCCCGCGTCCCGGTAGCGGTAGTGCTTGTAATGGTTTGGCCCCCAGCGTGCGCTGGCTGGAAGAAAACGTTCCCACATTCTCACCGCGTCATCGTATCGCTTGGTAAGATCTTGGAGGGTACTAATATTAGAAATTAGGTTGAGTTTCATCACCATCGCGGCATCATCGTGGAGGTGCGCGATATCCTTTATTGCCGTCTTAATCTCGGCGGTGGCGCGGTGGATCTCCCCGTGCCTGTAATACGCCAGCGCGAGCACGTTGCGCAGCCAGCCTTGCTCAAGCAAAGCTGCGGGCTGATTATCCCCATCAACCATTGATAGTCCTGAGCGAATCTCCGCCATCGCTGGTTCCGTTTGCCGTAGACGTTTTATAAGTATCAACCCACGATACATTTTAAGCCGGGCAATTACAACCAGACACGGATTGGCTTGAATTCCCTGTTGAAATGCTGAAAGCGCTGCCTCGTGATCATATAGAAGTGCATATATGACCCCTATGGAACGCCAGAACAACGCGCGGATGTCCGGAACATCCGCTATGTCGGTTGGGTCAAGCTCTATTGCCCATGATTGCCGAAAGTCAGGGGCAAGAGCGAAAAAGGCAGCTCGGACCTCTTCCGCGTCGATACCCCGCCCACCATCGAGCTGGGCCAGTCCTTGTTCGCCAGCTAGCAACCCACCCTCGTAGTTAGTGGAGAAAAAGCAGTACCAGATAGATAGTAGTGCCGCAGCAATTCGGTACTCTGGTCGTTGAGCACGGTCAACGACAATCTGTAAGAATCGCCCTTCCTTACCAGGCATGCGCGATATAGGCAAGACAAATTCTTGAGTTCCCCGCTCGCCTTGCAACTCTGCCCCAAACCTTAATCGCAGTCGTTCCAACAACTGCTCACGACGCTCCCCTAGTAGGCCGGAGCTGGTGGTAGGGCTGCCTTCCCAGTCGGCAAGGATAATCAGCCCGCCGGGGCCGGCTACGCGGCTCCACTCGATGGCGCGCATCAGCCCGCGCAGGCTGACGAGGTCGCAGGCGTAGGTCTGCCGCAGCACCAGCGGCCCCGGCAGCCGGGGGACCGCCTCCACGACCGCCTGCGCAGCGGCCTGCAAGACCCGGAACACTTGCTCCGACTCGCGCTCGACGCGCCTTTCCGAAGGTGCATTCGCTACGTCCCCTAAAAGCGGGGCGTCGGGGAAGGAGTTCGGGAAGAGCTCGTTCCACTCCGTGGGGTGCTGATGCGCCACCCGCTCCACAACGGTGGGGACAATGCCCCGCAGTTCGGCCAGCAGGTGGCGCAGGCCGGCGAAGGCGACGGGCAGCGCCGCCCCGATCCCCACCTCGATGCACCCGGGCAGCGCGGGGGGCGCGCCGCGATAACAGCGGACCTCGAACCCATCATGTGGCATATCGTATTCCCTCAGTCCAAAGCTGCTCTATCGGCGATCTATGCTCTGCCTGCTCCTAAAGGAGATGCTCAATTCACCTTGAGCTGATTCTTACAAATTGGCCAAATCGAATGGTCGATTGAGCTTAGTACTAAGGTTCGGCAGGAGGGCGGCGAGTTGGCCGCGGTCGGCGTCGCTCGCCGAGGCGGCGCGCATGCGCGCCGCCTCGGCCGGGTAGCTCAGGGTCGCGCACGCGCAGCCTGCGGCTGCTCGCAGGTCGCCCTCCCCGGTCGCCAGCGCCCGACCGACCAGGCTCTGCCCCAGACGGAACGGATCCCCCATCGCGGTCGCGAGCGCGACCGCTCGCTCGAACCACTCCGCAGCGCGGGCCCCATCGCCCCCGTCGAGGTAGAAGCGGCCCATCTCAGCCGCGATTACCTGCTGGTGGAACGTGTCCCCCAGCTTCCCCGCGCTCTCGAATGCCTGCGTGTAGCCCTGTATCGCCTCGTCCACCCGCCCCGCCGCCAGCCGCAACCCCGCGTCCCGGTAGCGGTAGTGCTTGAGGAAATTTTCCTCCCATGATGAGCTGATATTGGTAAAGCGCTGCCAAACCTCAACCGCCTCTCGGTAGCGGTGAGTCGACTCCAACAATACGCTGATATTGGAGATCAAGTTGATTTTTAGATGAACGGCACTATCACTGTGGAGGTGCGCGAGGCTCTTCATGGACATCTTGATCTCGGCGGTGGCGCGGTGGATCTCCCCGCTCCTGTAATACGCCAGCGCGAGCACGTTGCGCAGCCAGCCTTGCTCAAGCAATGATTCATCCTGCAGATCATCTTGGACGGCGGCTAATCCCTCCTTGACTTCTGCCATAGCTTCAGGAACTTGGCTGCGTCGCTTCACCAGTATGAGCGCGCGATACATATGAAGTTGGGCGATCATCGCGGGGCGCGGAGCAGCTTGGAGAGCGCGTTGGAAGGCAGACAATGCCGCCTCATGCTCGTAAAGCAATTCATAAATTACACCCACTGATCGCCAGAGCAATGCTCGTAAGTCGGGTGCCTCCCCAAGACTCTCCGTATCCAGTTCAATTGCCGATACCGCATGCATATCCGGAGCAAGTTCGATGAAGGCGGAGCGTACCCGATCCGCAACGAGTGGGTACTCTCTATCGAGCTGTGCCAAGCCCTGCTCGATCGCCAGGAGTGCTCCTTCATAATTGGTCGAAAAGAAACAGCTTCGAATTGCTAACAACGCCGCCGCCATTCGCTGCTCGGGCTCTTGGTGCGGATCCATCGCGAGATGTAGAAAATGCCCCTCCGATGTGAACGGTTGCGGCGCTGGACACAGCGTACTTCTGACTATCTCAGACTCAATAAGCGACGCCCCAAACCTTAATCGCAGTCGTTCCAACAACTGCTCACGACGCTCCCCTAGTAGGCCGGAGCTGGTGGTAGGGCTGCCTTCCCAGTCGGCAAGGATAATCAGCCCGCCGGGGCCGGCTACGCGGCTCCACTCGATGGCGCGCATCAGCCCGCGCAGGCTGACGAGGTCGCAGGCGTAGGTCTGCCGCAGCACCAGCGGCCCCGGCAGCCGGGGGACCGCCTCCACGACCGCCTGCGCAGCGGCCTGCAAGACCCGGAACACTTGCTCCGACTCGCGCTCGACGCGCCTTTCCGAAGGTGCATTCGCTACGTCCCCTAAAAGCGGGGCGTCGGGGAAGGAGTTCGGGAAGAGCTCGTTCCACTCCGTGGGGTGCTGATGCGCCACCCGCTCCACAACGGTGGGGACAATGCCCCGCAGTTCGGCCAGCAGGTGGCGCAGGCCGGCGAAGGCGACGGGCAGCGCCGCCCCGATCCCCACCTCGATGCACCCGGGCAGCGCGGGGGGCGCGCCGCGATAACAGCGGACCTCGAACCCATCATGTGGCATATCGTATTCCCTCAGTCCAAAGCTGCTCTATCGGCGATCTATGCTCTGCCTGCTCCTAAAGGAGATGCTCAATTCACCTTGAGCTGATTCTTACAAATTGGCCAAATCGAATGGTCGATTGAGCTTAGTACTAAGGTTCGGCAGGAGGGCGGCGAGTTGGCCGCGGTCGGCGTCGCTCGCCGAGGCGGCGCGCATGCGCGCCGCCTCGGCCGGGTAGCTCAGGGTCGCGCACGCGCAGCCTGCGGCTGCTCGCAGGTCGCCCTCCC
>JAABUN010003221.1_pt1 | contig 26073 bp, 34 predicted proteins | sample 5559311 | NCBI WGS metagenome assembly JAABUN01 (sample SAMN10711877, study PRJNA513370) | rock metagenome | isolation source: Antarctica rocks | place: Antarctica: Victoria Land, Siegfried Peak sud
CATCAAGAGCGCCGCCGTAAAAAGCGCGTAAGCGAAGGTGCTCGTGCGTACGCCCACCCTGAGTCCAAACGAATACCGCATCATCCCTACCTCCTCTAGGCACCAGTCGTGGTACGCGGGCATAATAGCAGAAAGTACACCGTATGTGCTACTATTTTGCGAGTTAGGTTCGTTGTTTTGCGGGTTTGTGCTGTGCTAGTCGTTCAATCTGTGACAGCTGGAGAAGGAGGAACAAGGTGAAATACGATGCAAAAGTTGCAAAAGAAGTTTCTACCGCCCTAGGTCGTCCGCTGCCCTCACCCCAAAGCAAGGCGTTCGATGACCTTTTACATGAATTAGACCGAGAGAACCCGCTGCTAGCCGACAAGTTAAGGGGATCACTCATTCACGAGACACTTGGCGATATGGAAACCCAAGCTAGAAGGCAAAATGCAGGAGGATACCGGCGACAGCGTCTGACCCATATGCTTTTCCAGCGTCGCAGCGAACTAGATGGCAAGTTGTACATCTCGAAACTTAAAATGCTGGCTTGGGGTAGCCTGATTCCGCTTCTGTTCTTTGGGAGCTTCTTTTTAGGACCGACGCTTGTAGGCTCCGCCGAATCACCTGTGGCCGAAGCTGCGCCGGGACCGACCGTAGAACCCACCGTTGCCCTAGCCGCCAGTCCACAAGACGAAGACCCGTTTCAAGGGCAGCCCGAGGTCGTCGACCGAAACAACCGTGTGGCCGACGTTGTTGCAGGGAGCCAGAACCCTAAGGTGCCTACCCAAGAGGAGGCCGCTACCGAGGGACCACTTGCGGTAAGTGATTTTGGACTAGGCGACGCTGAGACTTCACCCTCAGCTCGAGAACAGCCGACGCAGGCTTCTACAGAACCTGCGACGACCGACCCTATGCTCGGCGGCGACCCCCAACTACCCCTGACCAGCGAGGCAGAAGACCCCGGTTTGGGCGTCTACCGGGCAGGTAGCTCAGAGAGTAGCGCCGATCCGGGACTCGCCGTTTACCGTTCAGGCGGCGACGCTTCTATGGGTACGCAAACCTCAAGTGACGATCCCTTTGCCCAGCCGGGTACTGCTGACGGGGACGGTCCGGTAGGACTCGCGGCCTATCGCCGCGCCGAGCCGCAAGAGGAAACCCCTAGCGGACTCCGAGCCTTTACCCAAGAACCCGTGCAAGAGACCGAGCTGAGCGCCTACACACAGGCCCCGCCACAACCTTTAACTGCGGCAGGCTCGAGCGGCTTACCTGCAAGCGCGGCAGCGGAACAAAACGCTTATCTAAGCTCGGGCATTGCGTTTACACCGGATAACAGCGACGCTGCAGCTGAGGGTAGCGAACCTTACGCGGTCGGCGACAGCTTGGACGCGACGCTGCAAACCGGCGTCGTAGCGCTGGGCGACGCCCCGCTCCCGGTCCTGGCCCGGTCCGACGACGGCAGTATCTGGCAGGGTCAAGCAACCTTGGCTCCGACCGGACGCGTCGATCTGCGCTTTAGCGAGGTACTCACCAAGAACGGACAATACCAGGTGACCGCTGTTGGTCAGTCGGGCGACGGCTATTTGGGTCTTCAGGCACAGGTCAGTGAAACGACCCCAGCGTTAGCCAGCGATTTAGCCCGGGGCGCGCTCCGTGGGCTTTCGGATTACGTTCAAGCTTTAGGCGATCAGACCGAGGTAAGACTCGAAGGGGGTACACCGATTATCAGCCGGGACGCGCCGCCGTTAGAAGCGAGTATTGCGGGCAGTGTTGCCCAGCTCTTTACGCCTCCGGAGGGAGACGAGCAGCAGGCGCTCGTCCGACTCGCGCAGATTCCCGCCGATACGAAGCTCAAGGTCGTCGTGCTGGTTCAAGAGGCCGAAACGCCCTAAGGGAAAGTCACGGGTTGCGGCTCGTGCGCTCTTCTTCGTAAAGCTTATCGAGCCGCGCGAGGTCACCGCCGAGCACATGGAATACTGTTTCTTTAACAGTCGCGTCAGTACGGTAGACCGGAGTCAGCGCCGCAATCAGCTCGAGAAATAAAGCTACGGTGACGTTGCCGGTACGCGCCGCGCCGTAAGACAAAAAGTCGTTAAGACGGCGGTGACTTATCCCGGCCAGGTCGCAAAGTTCTATCTGCGTGTAGTTCGACGCTGCAAAAAGTTTCTGAATGCGGACGAAACTCACCGCTTCAGGCGGCGAAGGGTCACGCTCTAAACTTTCACTCTGCCTAGCAAACTTACGTTTTGCTTTGAGATTACCGTCCATCACGGCGAGGCTGGCGTAGTAACGCCCCGCCTGCTCGCGAATAGGTTCGACCTCCCGGTACGTTTCTTCAGGGATCAGTTCGTCGAAAACTTGGGATGGAAGAGTCTGCAGGTGGCGCGCCAGCACTAGCGAGAACTGGTACAGCGTGGCAATACGGGTCGCCCCGTTGCCAATTTCGAGACTGGTTAGATGTGATTCCGACAAGCCGAGTTCGGCAGCTAGATCCACACGGCCGACAAGCGCGCGTTCACGAAGTTCGCGCAGGTTGATCTTTGCGCGTTCTCTTCTAGCCACAGCTTACTCCGGCACTAGAGCGGCGAGCGGCGAAAAGCGTTGACGGGGGTTGCTCTTTTTTTATTCACGCGTTGGCTCGGCAACGGTAACATTACGCGTAACTGGTCTTCCCCCATAAGGTTTAGCGCCCAGCACAATCTGCCCCGAGGTGCTTTGGCTGTTCCACACGGCGTTGTAAATCCCATCCTCTTCGTAGGCTTTGGCAATAGGCTGAGTGCCAGCGTAAAAGACGACGTTCGCCGGGAAAGGCTCTTGCAAAGCCTGAGCGCGGAGCGCGACCGGCCCCGAAACCGCCCCTCCTTCACCCGGGGTCACCCACACCACGTTACTAGCTGGTTGGCTACAACTCATCAAAAAAGCTAAAAAGAGGCCGCAAAAAAGTAGGCTATACTGCTTCATAAACCTCCTGAACAGGCATGAGTATAGCCTATTTTGACCTACCTTGAACGCGACTGCACCTTGTCCGGCGGGCAGGGCGTAATGGTGTACCCACGCCGCCACCAACCCTGCGCCGAGTTTCCGGTACAAGATTCGACGAAGGTCAACTCACTCTTCGCACGGGTTAGCGCGACGAATTGGACGCACGTCTCACCCTGTTTAGCCACGGTACTATTTACGAAAGTGAGTGGCATCAGCTCTGGGTAGAGGATGAAAACCCGCTTGGCTTCTTTGCCCTTTGCCTTGTGGACGGTTGAAAAGCTAGCCGCGCGCGCTTCACGGAAGAGGAGGTGGATGCGTGCGAGCAGCTCCCCTAGCGTCTCTAGCCCCTCGCCCGCAGTCTCCCCTAGAAGTGAACGTAAACTGGCGAGTTCGTCTTCTCGTTGGGCCAGCAGCCGATCTTTCACGTCTTGGGGCAGCGCGCGGCGCTCGAGCTGACCGAGTTCTCGAATCTCATAACGCGCCAGCTGCGTAGGCCAGTGGGCCGAGGTAGACGATAAGGCGGTTTTGGCGTCCGCGACGAGCTTGCCTTCGAGGTCTTTGCCGACGACGCGGGCCGGGACGCCTTGTCGGATCAGTCCAAGCGCAGCCTTCACAAGAGGCGCGTTCAGCCGACAGAGAACGAGGTCCTCAGCCTTGACATGGTGTGCGAGCGCCGCGTCACCGATGATATGAACCGCGCCCTCTGCCGCACCCGGCGCAGCGGTGATATCAGGACTGAAATGGCGGGCTAGCTGGACGTGCGACTTAGGACAACGGTAAGTTGTAGACAGCGGCAAGACGGTCGCGTTCGTCGAACGGATAATGCGGGCCATTGCGTTAGGGTCGGCCCCCGAAAAACCGTAGATAGTCAGGTAGGGATCGCCTACGAAGAAAAGTCGCCCGTCGCGTTTGACTGTTTGCTGGACGAAAGTAAGTTGCGCTTTTGAGAGGTCTTGCGCTTCATCGACCATCACAAAGTCGAACGGCTGCGGCGGTTTCATATCCTTAAGTACCGGCACAAACACCATGTCTTCAAAGTCGATAAGACCTTCGAGAGCCTGCTCGAGGCCCCGCTCGAGCACTTCCCAAACAAGCTCGTGTAATACCACGGTAAGCTGGCGGTTGGGCAAAAACAACCCGTAGCGTATGACCAAGTCGGGTAACGCCTGCGGCGTCGCCAGCTCGAGGCGAATGTAGCGGGCTAAGTCACGGGTATAGCGAATAGCTGCGCGCATCTCCTCAGGGGCTAAGCGCCAGGTACGGGCGTCGTTTTTAAGCACATGCTCGGCGAGCGACTGGCTCTTGTCCTTAACCACGCGCAGCTCGTGACGCGCCTTGCCTAGCTCCGAACGTAAGGTAAGCAGGCCCAGCGCGTGGATTGTGCGGGCTTCAACGACGCTGGGTAACCGCGCTTTGAGCTGCTCGGCCGTGTGGGTATTGAACGCCAGAAAACAGGCGCGGACACCCTTAGGTAAACGGTAAGCAGCCTCGACGAGCGTCGTTGTTTTGCCGCTGCCAGCAGTGGCCATAACGACAGCGTGGCCCTCACCCTGCGCCAAAAAATCGAAGATATCGCGTTGCTGTGAACTCGGTTTCAGGGGGCGCTTCACGTTGACCCGAGTACAGACGAGACGCAGGACAAGTCAAGGGGCGACAGATATTTAGCCCACGTCGGGGAGACCTGTGCCCGCATCGCTGCGAAATAACACGTCACCGTCTAGGAAGAACTTGACCAACTTCGGGTCGAACTGCTGGCCAGCCTCACTGCGAATGATCTCGAGGGCCGCACCTTTGGCAAACGCTCTTCTGTATCTTCGCTTTGAAGTGATGGCGTCGAAGGTATCGGCTATGGCGATGATACGCCCGTTTAGCGGAATAGCTTCTTTTGTTAATCCATCCGGATAGCCGCCACCATCCCAATGCTCGTGGTGCGTCAAGGCAATTTCTGCGGTTGCTTCGCTCTGCAGAACTTCATTAATGACCTTGTAGCCCCACGCCGGATGCTGCTGGACATGCTGCCATTCACTATGGTTAAGCGATGTGGTTTTAGCTAAGATGCGCTGGTCTAGCGCGAGTTTGCCAATATCGTGTAACGCTCCACCCCAGTAGAGCTGACATAGTTCACCAGCACTAAATCCGAGAGCGACCCCACAGCGAAGCGCAATACGTGAAACGCGTTGGCTGTGCTCAGGCATCCCGATACCGTCTTCGGTATAGGTCATCAACTCTTCTAAAAAACTGTGGAGCGCGTTCCAGGAGACGCGTTGATCTCTGGTTTGTAAATACGGGTAGAGATAACTTGTAGGCACAGCGTTATTCAAGCAGTAAAGTAGAGCGACCGACGGCGTTTGCTGTACCAGAAAGTCTTGTGAGGCGGGATAAACCTCGATATCGGTAAAAAGATGAGCATCAGGTGGCGGCGGGGGTATTAAAGGTCTTGAAGGCGTCGTCAACATAGCTGCTTCGTTTGCAAAACAAGGTGTTGGCGACCCAAGAGACAAAGGCGCTGCAGAACCATAGTATCGCAGTCAAATTACAACGTCTACCCCCGTTTTAACGTCGAATGACCTCTACCTTAGCGCTGTTGTCCGTAATGAGGCTTGCACGACCCCGTATCTGGGTCCGTTCTACCACCCGAACCTGCAAAGCTTACGCCAGTAATAAGAAGTACTCCGACAAGTAAAAGCTTTTTCATGAAAATCCCCCTTCTTCAACTCATTACATCTTAGAGAGAGAAAGGTTACTAAAGGGTTAGCCCGAGTCCGCTACACTTGCTAACCCTCTACTTAACCGCCAAAGTCTACGCTACAAAATATGAAAGGGGTAAAGATGACACGAGAAGAAGCTTTAAGCCAACTTGCCGGTACCTGGCATTTCAATGAGGTAGATGGTCTCATCAGCGTTCGCGAGGTCGAGTTAATCAAGGCGTTAGCTGCGCGTGAGTCTGAAACTATAGCCACAAAAACCGAATTTATCACGCAAACACCTGCGAACGGTCACTGGACGCCAAGGTAGCTTTACCTACCGGTTGCGTCAAGTTGTTTCGGGATAGTTGAGTTCACGTTATGACAAGGCATTCCAGTAGCAGCGATCTGGTTGATTTTAAGGAATTGAGAGTGACAGTTCGCCCCACAGGCTAAAACCATATTGCCAGTTGTGGCGGCGCAGCCAAGCTCGCGTGCGAGCACGGGTGTACCGGAAGAGATTGCCGAGCTCAGCGTGTGTAAACAAGAAGGCTTGCGCGCGTTCTAGACTCCTGAAGCCTCGTTGTTGCCTTTCTCTATCTCGGGTGGGCCGATGACTCTGTTCAATCAGGTTGTTCTGACGCTCGGCCGCTGAGACTGTCACGTGTAGCGCGCAGCTCAGCTCGGGTGTCTCACGGATGGCGGCAGCGTAACTCCGGAGTCCGTCGGTGACGACCTGTTCGGGGATGTCCTGCTCGTCGAGCAGCCGTTGTAGGCAATGTTTGGCAGCTTCCTTACAGCGCGTCTTTTGTAGCAGCACGTCTAGCACCTCGCCATGCTCGTTAACAGCTCGCCATAACCAGTGCGTGACGCCACCCATCACGATGCGCATCTCGTCCAGGTGCCAAATACATCCTTGCCTGGGCTTACGCTGCCGCAGTGCCTCGGCCAGGTCAGGACCGAACTTTACACACCAGGCTCTGACCGTCTCGTGACTGACCTCGATGCCGCGTTTGAACAGAAGTTCTTGCACATCCCGGTAGGAGATCGGCAAGCGGTGGTAGAGGTAGACGGCGTGGCCGATGACCAGCTTGGGATGACGGTAACCTTTTGGGCTCTCGGTAGCATCGCTCATCCTAGGAGCCTAACCGATCCAAAATAACTTGACGCAACCACTATTGGGTAGTGCCAGAAAGAAAACCGATTTCGCTTCTCTCGCCTATGGTGAAGGGAAACTATTATGGACTTTCAGCCCACCTCTTGCTAGATATTGACGAACGCAACTATCACAAGGACGCAGGTTTGTCAGAGGATTACTTTCGACGTTTTTATGGATCCAAAGAAGTCATTAATGCTAAACCTCGTTATTGTTTTTGGTTTGAAAGCAAACCTGGCGAGAACCTCAAAGGTGTTGCCGACATTGGCGCACGCATAGAAGATGGACGTGCAATTAGGTCCCAATCGAAAGATGCTTTATCAAATGGAATGTATGATCGACCGCACCAATTTCGTGAGATGAACCGATGCGAACAACATTTTCTGGCAATTCCCGTCGTCTCATCTGAAAATCGTGATTTCCTACCCGTTGATTTACTAGACTCAAACTCTGTAGTTTCCAACAAGTGTTTTGCACTTTATGATGCTCCGCTTTGGAATCTAGCCATCGTAGCATCACGACTTCATTGGGTTTGGATTGGTACTGTTTGTGTACGGATGAGGACGGACTTTTCCTACTCCAACACACTTGGCTGGAATACATTCCCGGTTCCTAAGCTCACCGAGAAAAACAAAGAAGACCTCAGCCGTTGTGCAGAGGACATTTTGCTAGCTCGAGAAGCACATTACCCTGCCACCATTGCCGACCTCTACGATCCTGAGACAATGCCGGAGAATCTTCGTCAAGCCCATGAACGTAATGATGAGGTGCTCGAGCGTATCTACATCGGCCGCCGCTTTAAGAACGACACCGAGCGGTTGGAAAAGTTATTTGAGCTGTACACTGAGATGACGGGCAGTAATAAGCCGACGAAAGCATCCACTCGAGAAAGAGTGTCAGCATGAGCGAAACCAAAAAAGTTCCTTCTGTCTTAGTTAGTTATGCCCGTAACGGTAAATCTACAGCATCCAACGAATTAGGGATGCGCGTCATGCAAGAGCGTGCTTATGAGCGGCGGGGAGAGCAGTACTTACTCATCAAGTCACCGCCTGCGTCGGGTAAAAGCCGCGCGCTGATGTTTATCGCCTTGGACAAACTGAACAACCAAGGCATCAAAAAAGCGATTATTGCCGTGCCGGAGAAGTCTATCGGGGCGAGCTTTAACGATGAACCGTTGACAGCGTTTGGTTTCTATGATGACTGGCACGTGGAAGCCAGATGGAACTTGTGCAACGCACCTGGCGAAGATAACGGTGGCAAGGTAAAAGCCGTACACGCCTTTATGGAAGGTAATGACCGTGTACTCGTCTGCACCCATGCGACCCTCCGCTTTGCAGTAGACCGTTTTGGTATCGAGCTATTCGACAATTGCTTGATTGCCGTAGATGAATTTCACCATGTCAGCGCCAACCCGGACAACAAACTAGGAGCACACTTAGGGCAACTGATCGAGCGAGACAAAACGCATATCGTGGCGATGACGGGTTCTTACTTTCGAGGTGACGCCGAGGCTGTCCTTTCGCCTCAGGATGAAGCGAAGTTCGATACGGTGACCTATACCTACTACGAACAGTTAAACGGCTACGAGTATCTCAAACGCTTGGATATCGGGTACTACTTTTACACTGGCGCGTATTCCGATGAGATTTTAAGCGTCCTCGATCCTAAAGAGAAGACAATTTTACATATTCCCAATGTCAATTCGCGTGAAAGCACCAAGGATAAAATCAGGGAAGTGGATCACATCATCCACGAGCTAGGCGACTGGCAAGGGATCGACTTGGCAACAGGCTTTCACCTAGTGAAACGTGAAGACGGCACGGTGTTGCGTATCGCGGACTTGGTAGATGACGACCTAACGAAGCGCGACAGGGTAGCTGCGGCACTGAAAAACCCAGCCCAAAAGAATAACCGCGACCATGTGGATATCATTATCGCCCTCGGCATGGCGAAAGAGGGGTTCGACTGGATTTGGTGTGAACACGCGCTGACCATCGGCTACCGTGCGAGCTTAACAGAAATCATCCAGATCATTGGGCGTGCAACCCGGGACGCTAAGGGCAAGACGCACGCAAGGTTTACTAATTTAATTGCTGAGCCCGACGCCACGGAAGAGACGGTCGTCGATGCGGTCAACGACACGCTGAAAGCTATCGCTGCGAGTTTACTTATGGAGCAGGTGCTAGCACCGAAGTTTAACTTCGTTCCTAAAAAGCCCGAAAGTACTGCGCAAGAAGGCTTTGACTATGGGGAAGCTGGCTACGACCCGAATAAGACCAATGTCGGCGTTAATGAAGATACCGGACAGGTTCAAATTGAGATTAAGGGGCTGGCAGAACCGAAGAGCCACGAAGCCACGCGCATCTGCCAAGAGGATCTCAACGAAGTCATTACTGCCTTTGTGCAGGATAAAAATGCGCTCGAGCGCGGCTTGTTTGATGAGGAAACAGTTCCGGAAGAACTTACCCAAGTACGCCTAGGGAAAATTATCAAAGAGAAGTACCCTGAACTGGATGACGAAGATCAAGAGGCTGTGCGCCAACATGCCATTGCAGCCCTCAACCTCGTCCAGCAGGCGAAAAAGGCAAACGACGACTCTGAGGGGAGCAGTAATACCGCTTTGATTGACGGTGTACGCAAGTTCGCGATGGACGTGCGCGACCTAGAAATCGACCTGATCGACCGCATTAATCCTTTTGGTGAAGCCTACGCGATCTTGTCTAAAGCAATGAACGAGGACAGCTTAAAACAAGTTGCCGCCATTATTTCTAGTAAGCGTGTCAATTTGACACCTGAAGAAGCGCGAGGGTTGGCAAAACGAGCCTTACTATTTAAGAAGGAACGTGGCCGCCTGCCCTCGATCACAGCTGCCGATGCCTGGGAGAAACGGATGGCGGAAGGTGTTGCCTTCTTGCAAAGAATGAGAACCGAGGCTGGAAATGGCTAAAGCAGAATACTCGCAAGAAGATGCTGACCTTTTAGCAGAGCTTGGGGTTGAGGTTGACGTTAAGAAAGTAGGGCAGCGGACACCACGAGAAGAGCGCATCGTTGCAGGGTTTGAGGAGATAGAGCGCTTCTGGCAAAAGCATCAAAGGCTACCCCAACACGGAGAAGGCAAAGATATTTTTGAGCGGCTCTACGCTGTGCGCTTGGACAAGCTGCGTGAATCAACCGAATGCCGTTCCGTACTAGGAGCGCTTGACCGCAACAACTTACTTGAGGCTGAGCCCCATGCCCCACAGGATTCTGTTGACGACCTAGATGATGAGGCCCTGCTTGCAGCGCTGGGCGTTGAAGCTACCGGTGAGAACGACATCACGCAGCTTAAACACGTTCAAACCCGTGAAGAGAGACGGGCAGCAGAGGAAATTGCCAACCGCGCCCGCTGCGAAGATTTCGATCAGTTCAAAGCTTTGTTTACCAACGTGCAAGCAGAATTAAAAACGGGTCAGAAGAAAAGTGTCCGCTTCAAGGAGAACAATAGCGTTCAACAGGGAGAAGTCTTCATCGTTGGTGGACAACTTGCCTATGTTGCTGAAGTCGGGGACGAAATACGAGCCCCTAACGGAGAATGGGACGCGCGACTTCGTGTGGTCTATGACAACGCTACAGAAAGCAACCTGCTGCGCCGTTCGCTTGTACGCGCACTTCATAAAGATGAAGCGGGACGTAGGATCGTGGGTGACTATGCGGGGCCGCTGTTTTCCGATGAGCTGACGGGAGACGATATCGAATCGGGTACCATCTATGTACTCAGGAGTCATTCTCAAGATGCTTACGTCAAAGAACACCGTGAGTATCTGCATAAAATCGGGGTAACGGGTGGCGACGTAAGTAGGCGCATTGCCAACGCTAAAAACGATCCCAGCTTCCTGATGGCGGAGGTAGAAGTTGTCGCAACCTACACCCTGGCAAACATCAACCGCGTCAAGCTCGAGCGCGTTATTCATAAGTTTTTTGCACCGGTACGGCTTGAGGTGAGCATCAGAGACCGCTTTGGAAAACCTATTACACCGCGTGAATGGTTTTTGGTTCCGAGGACTGTCATCGACGACGCCATCGAGAAAATTCAAACAGGGACGATAGTAAATTATCGGTATGCGCCTGAACTAGGTAAAATCGTATCGGTTGTAAACTGACAGTAAGCAAAAACTAGATCGGTTGAAACGCAGCGTCAAAGGTTCAGGCCGCTGAGGAAACTTATAAGCTTAGGGTTCTAGAGTCGGCAAGACTGACCAACAGTACGATGGGCGCATAAATCCTTGCAAGGCACCTGGCGGGCACTCGTACAAAATGTCTTGGGGTAGCTTGGTCGGTTTTCCAAGCTACCCGACCTTTACACAGCTATCGCCGAGGCCATACCCGAAGCCCTAGGCCGGGGATAGTGGCAGGCCAAGGTGCGGCAGGTTTTGTACACCCACCCCAATGTGTTCAAACGGAGCGGATGGGGCACGTGGGAATGGCGTAACTAAATCTTGACAAAACGAGCACGCTGCGCGGGCAACTCGAATCCCGAAAGGGGTTCGCATGAAGATTCGGGAAGTCGCACACTATCAGGGCAAAACCTACGACATCTGGTTGGGTCGACGGGGCGACGCATCTTTGGTGATGGAAGGGTTTCTTAAAACAGATGGGGCGATAAAACATCTTGTCAGTTCGGTAAAGAGCGAGTGGGTGTCCGAAGCCCTCAATCTGCTCTCGCAGCACGGCAGACCCATCACGCGCCCTTATCTGCTCGGGCAAGGGTGCGACGGCAGCATCACCACACCGGTACTGGCGCTTTATCTAAACTTCTGTGCTCGGCACACTCTAGACGCATTGGCGTTATACCGTGAAGCGTATCCCGATGAGGGAGAACTCGAGATCAAAGCCATCAAACCGTTTGCCGAATGGCAAGGCGTCGAGCTCCCCTATGTCTGGACAGCGGCCTGCTTCGCAAACCTATTGGAATCGCTAAGCGCCATCAACTATCACATGCTCAGAAGTGTCGTCGGCGAGTATGCAACCGGGCTCGTTTACCCTGGTGGGGTGCTCGAGCGAGGTGGCTACGTCGCTTTTGGGGGCAACACCCGCACTTACGGCCCCAGCGCACGGTTTACCTGGGGGCACGTGGTCACGCCAACAGGTGAAAAGGTCTGGCAATACGACCCGTGGCAGAGCAAAAACGGCGTCGTCCCAAATCACTACTGGCTATCTTTAATCGCCATCGCCGCCGGTCAAGACGGCAACACTCAGCTCAAACGGCAGGTCATCGAAGAAGCGCTCCGTGTGTCTCGTTCGGAGTCGAACAAAACCCATTATCGGTGGTGGTTGGAACGGCTAGACCAAGCGCATATTTGCCCTTAGCCGTATTCTAGGAGAACCTATGCACATGCTCGAACCGCGTAAAGTCGAAACCGGTGCCCTAAAGCGTTGGGGCCAACAGGCGCTCGAGCTGACTGGACGGCGCTTTTTTGTGTGGCTGCTCATCACCACGCTGTTCTAGTTTTTATCCGTAGCCTTGTGGCCACTCCTTCTCGTTTCAGGCTTTTTAGGCTTTCTTATCGTCGGCGCTTTGGGGGTCGGTTGGGGGGTTGGGGTCGCAGCCTACGCCGACCGGCATATCTCCTGGCAGGCCCTCATCGGTACGCGCTACTTTAGCGACTGTTGGCAGTATCTACGCCGCTCTCTACCTCTAGTTATCCGGAACAACCTCTTTATCTTTATCAGTCACATCGTCGGCACCGGCACCGGCTTCTTACTCGTCCGTAATCTGGACTTCGGCACGTCGCCACCGCCACCGATGAACCCGGTTTTAATCGTCCTTGCCGTTGTGTTCTTTACGGGTGGGAATGCGCTGTTGGTGCAAAACCTGCTGGCCAACAGATGGGGAGAAACGCACATCCACTACTTGTTAGCCTCGGTGCTGTTAGGTTTTAACTGGCAAGAGAGCAGGATACTTGTCCGCTGGGGCTACCTGCTTAACCGCGAGCCTTTGCAGAGATTAAGTAGTGTCGGGGTGTCGCTTGCGCTCTTTGCCGTAATCCTCATGGCAGTTTTTGTGCCTCTACTTGGCACAGCCGTTGCCGCCGTGGGGCTGATCCTTTTCCCGTTAGCCTCGAGCCTGTTCTACGTTTCGTTTCGGGACATCTACTTAGGGGTGGCCGAGAACATACCGGTTAGGTCCGAGAAGCGCGTCGTGGTTTCCGTCCCAGACTAACCCAAACCCCTACGATTTATAAATGAATCGAAGCGTGCAAGCACGCAGCCGTAACCCCGAAAGGGGAACACCATGCTGCGTGATTTTAAGCTGCGCCAATCGGTAGAAACAACGCACTTCGAACTTGTCTTTTCTCTGGACGACGGTCGCGAGTCGGCCTTTCACTTCGCGTACAACGAAGCGGGACAGGTGTTTCGAACCTCCTTGTCGCCGCTCGAGCTGGTAAGTTATAAGCAATGCCTGAGCGGTGTGGTAGATGGGTTTACCGTTGGCCGCGGCACGCTTGGAACGTATGTTCACAGCTGTGTGGCGGATGGTAGCGGCGTATGTGGCTGCGGTCAGCTAGTCGTTATCGACAGTGCGCGGACGAACACCTGTAAGGGCTGCGGGCGCCAATTTAGCGGTAGCGGGCAGCTTCTGACTGAACGACGTTCTTAGAAGAAAACTTTCAGTGACGTAGGGCCTGGTAGCAGCGCCGGGGTCTGTACCGAGACCTAAATCTAGACGCTGAGACTCAGTTCTAACCGTCGCGTCATGAGACCAGATACCCCTTACTGTGGTATCCTTACATATAATGTAAGGAGTTATATGGAAAAAGAAGCCCAACTTACGAGTAAAGGTCAGGTTACGGTTCCGGTTGAAATCCGCAAGCTCATGCATCTTAAACAAGGTGACCGGCTGGTGTTTGAAGTAGCGGGCGAACAGGTGACGCTCAGGCGGGCTCAGAAGCCAGACGCTTTTGCCCGTTACGCTGGTCGCTACCGGGAAGGTAGGGGCAAAACCCGCGAGGAGATCAACGCCGAAGTCAGGGAACTCCGGGGCGAGTGACCAGCGCCGTCGATACGAACGTCCTTGTGGCCCTGTTCACGGGCACTGAAAGAGAGGCGGAAGTGGCCGCGCTCGCCCTTTCCGACGCCGCGAGAAAGGGGGGATTGGTCATTTGTGGTGCAGTGTACGCCGAACTCCTAGCCGCGCCCAACCAAAGCGAAGCCGAACTGGAAACGTTCTTGACCGATACCAAAATTGGCATGGACTGGCCTCTCGACCGGGAGATTTGGAGCGCTGCCGGTCGCGCTTACTACGGCTACGCCGAGAGACGGCGTCGGCAAAAAGGCGACGCAGGGCCGAGACGGATTCTGGCGGACTTCGTCATCGGCGCACACGCTACAAACCGCACCGACCGCTTGTTGACGACAGACCCTCAACTCTATCAGACGAACTTCCGAGACCTTGAACTCATTGTTCCGTAGCGTTCCAGAGCTACAACGCCGACAACTCAATTACCGTTTTGGGCTCGAGTGGACACCTGTAACCGAGCACAGCCTGAATATCTAGCCCGAACTCAGCCAACCTCAGCGCATCTTAAACGACCTGTACAGAACTCAATAAACCTCGTCCTGGACGGTACAAATGGCGCATCTATGTGCTAATATGGACTGCGAAAAGGAGGAAAGGTGATGCGTACATATACGGTTCAGGCAGTCGTTCACGGTCGTATGGGTGAAGAGCAGTTTCGGATCGCAACCTACGAGGCAACGGAGCAGCTCTTGGACGCTGGCATTGGCTACTTCACGGCTAGAGGTCACTGCATATTGCGCGATATGACCATCGTCGAGCTCACGCTCACCGTTGAGGGGCAGGCAGATGCCAAACAGGGTGCCTGCACCGGCCTGACGCATCTGCTGATTGCAGCTGAAGGGTATCTAGAAGGGCTGGAAGAGGACAAGCTCGAGGCCGAAGCGTATGAGGGTGACTTTGAAGGCGAGGCGCAAAGCGAGCCGGAAACGCTGGGGGAGAATCTGTTAGCAGGAGCTTACATCTCCATAGCAGACGATTACGGCGAAGACGAGTTTGTGCTGCTCTACGCCGAAGGGTTTTTCGAGGGGGACGCAGCTCGGACAGAACTGCTCGACATCCCAGGGCAACTCGTACATCTCGGTTTGCGAGGGAGCGAGCTCGCTTGGAACTCGTGGCACGACGTTCTCGAGCCCTACCGCGTTAGCGCCAAACAGCACACAGAACACACCCTCAACTAAGCACTGTTATCACTCTACGCTACACGCGCACCGACCAAAAGGAGGCCGAAGTATGAAGCACGAAACAACCCTTTACCGTGGCGAGGAGGCAGTAGCGTATGCGAGACGCAATCTAGGAGACTATATTGTGGCCGACCCGTGGCTCAAGGCTTTGATTGGTCATAAATTATGGGATCTCGAAGAAAATGTCGAAATGCTGGAGGAGATTTTTGCCGAGCATGGAACCGAAGGATTTACGATTCGTGGGGGTGTTTCGGACGCGCACGACGAGGCATTCTTTTGCTGGCTGATGCAAAAATACGACTATTTGCGTTCACGGATGTTCTCAACAGATTTTTCAGGTCGCCTCTACGCCGACTTTAGCGGTGAAGATCATGGAGACGTTGGCGTCGATCTCAGCCTTATACCACTCGAGACCCATACCGACCTGAGTAGTGTGACTCTCGAGTGCATCGGTCTGCGTCTGGCCCGCGAGGGCAAACTGCGGGCGGTAGCAGCAGGCGACGGCTATGAGTTTATACTGCACGACGCCCCTCCACTCAAGGTCTGGGCAGTGTTGGGATCGTCGAAGGAAAATGCGCTAAAGGCGCTGAAAAGCTACAAGCCTGCTGTGGTCGAGGAGAAAGACCGCTACGGAGTTACTTTTAGTTCGCCGACGGGCAGGCTCGAGTAGAAGACGTCCGCGAGGTTAACCAGCTGCCGGTTGCGCTTATTGCGCTACGTCCAAAGACAGCGGCAGCACAAACGTAGCGCCGACCAAGAAGTATTTTGGCAAAATTCACGGTTGGCATATAAACTTTGGCGATTTCGTCCCTTAAAAATACGGTCAACGCCTTTAACGATTAGACAAGCACGCGGCGCGTGCAACAGGGCGCTTGAAAGGAGGGAATATGGATATCCCTTTGTTCGAGCGGCAAAAACCCACTATGCAAGACGTAAACCTAGCCGACGTCGCCCCTTGGAGTACGAGCGGAGCCAGAAGTGTAACCGGCAAAGCAGTCGCCGCCCTGGGACTGACCAGCACGGTACTGTTGCGACCCCTAACTGCCGGGCAGAACTACCGTTACTCCGTCGTCGATGGTGCAGGAAGACTCGACAACGCAAAAGCGCAAAGCTTGATGAGCGTCCCGGCAATGGTGCTCGCAGCCGATGTGACGGACATGGAGGCGGCCGCTCTCAGAGCAACGATGAACCTGCAACGCCGCACCAACCCCATGCAGGAGGCAGCAGCGCTCGAGCTGCTTTTAGAAAGTCTGCAAGAGGAGGGTATTCCCGAAGCCGAAGTTGCCGGAGTCATTTCCAAAACGCTGGGTATTTCGGTGTCGATCATCCGGCAACGGCTCGGGCTTTTGTCATTACCGGTAGCGCTACGTGCCGGAGTCGAAGCGGGCAAGGTGGCGCGTGGCGTCGCCGCTAAGATTGCCAACCTCTCCCCTGCCCTGCAAGCCCAACTTGAGGAAAAGCTAGCTGAGGAAGGGAAACTTACCGCTGCCGATGTAAAGGCGGTGCGGCGGGTCAAGCAAGAAGAGGCTGTTGCGGCGCTACCTGAAGGTCTCTTTGCGCCGCTTGAGACGCCCTTCGAGCGGGTGCGGGTCGCCATCGAAAGCTCCCTTGCCGAAGGTGTCGAGATTACCGAACTCATCTCGCTCGTCGAACGGCTCGGTGCAGACAGGCGGGTGGTGTAGATGGGACGGGCAGCAATCCCCGGCGTGGTACGCGGTTGCGGTACCCGTCAAGCTGGCGGCTTATATCTCGAGTGCGGTACCGGCAGCGGCGGTCGCCCCTTAGAACATTTCTTGTGCGATCCCCCTATTCCCATGACTTGCGACACGAAAGTCGGGGTCGAACTCATTGAAAGAGGCGGGGTGGTTCATGTTCTAGATTGGGTCGGGGAAAACGCCTATCCCTACGCCACGGACTTTTTAGAAGAGGGACGGCGTTACGGCTTCTCGAGGCGTATCTCCAAAACACTCGATCTGTCCCGGTTGACGTCAGAGTCGCGTATCCTGGTCATTCATGTACGCGGGCTCGTCACGAATCATCACGCCCTACGTCCGGCCACGCCTGAAGCGTACAACCAGGCTTACAACGCTCAAGGGTTGCGAAAACCAGCGCACGAACACCACTGCGGCCACTTGGAACGGACAAGTATTCCGGGCCATCACCTGCCCGACCCGCAAAAACATGCCTGCACCCGAGACTTGTGGACACTGCCCCCGGCGACGCGGGTGTTCGACGGCAATCCACCGCATTACCACCGCGACTTCGCTTCGGTTCAGTACGAGGTCTTCCCGCTCTCCCCCGACGCGCCGGTGCCGGAAACGACCTCAGCGCTGATGGCCAGTTTGCCGATTTCCAATTTCTCGGTGATCAAGGCAGAGGACGGCTCACATCACGAGACATTGACGAAGGTCAGGGCGTTGTTAGCTTGGGAGGGTGGCTTAAAGATCAGCGTGACAGAAACAAACGCTTAGTGCGGTAGCTTGGAGAGAGGGTTTTAGACTGTTGACCGTGCTCTACCGCGATCAACCCGGTACACTGGTTTCTGTGCCAGACTCACTAGATACTTCGTCGATGGCAGAAGCTAACTTTTTTGGCCTGGACAATGGTGAACTCGACGCCGCAAGGGACCTCTACCACGCCTCCAGCGATCTAAGCGACATGCTGAGGTCGTACCGAAACCTTTTCAACGACGACGTGAGAGACGCTCTGGACGAATGTAACAGGGCGTTAGAGAAGGCGTCGGCGCAGAACTGGTAGAATCCGTTACAAGTTGCCGATAGAACCAGCGCACCTGCCGGTGCAGATAGGAAAAAGCCTCGAGTGACTCGAGGCTTTTTCTCTGGGAGGTTCTTGTGGCTTCGACGCAGAAATATCTGGGGGCAACGACACCCTTTGGCATTATCGTTCATATCGATGACCGGGTGTACAACCCAACTGTTACCGTCGAGGATCGAGACGGCTGTGTAGCGACCTACTCTTTGCCCTTCCTGATCGCTCACGGTGCGACGATGGTCGAAGCAGCCCTATCGCCCGGGTCGGGAACTTGTCCAGGGTGCAAACACGAGCGCCGGTGGTAGCTCAAGGCAACGACTCACACACCCGACCGTCGCTATCACTGTCCAACCGGTGGGGGTCGCTCGTCGGTCCACCCGCAGCCTCGAAGAACACTTGCGCCTCGGCTTGCGTCGAGAAGTCGCCACAGTCCCTATCCGGGCCATTGGGGTCGTAAGCAAGGCTCGAGCTTGCAGTATTTGTTGGTTCGTCTGCTGTACTAGGTGCTGGCGTAGCTAAAGCGGGCGTACTCGGGTCGGCGTTCACTTCGTAAGTCCCGTCAGCCTTGGCAGTGACGATAATCGTCCCTTGTAAGTCAGTACGGTAGACCTGGGCACCGATGCTGTCATATAAGGCGAGCGCTTCAGCTGAGGGATGACCATATGAGTTGTTGAGTCCTACCGAGATCACCACGGCTTCGGGACGGAAGGTTTTAACGCTGTCGGGACTATCACCGTTAGGTGAGCCGTGATGGGCGGCTTTATAAACCTCGACAGGGTGGAGTAATTCGGGAACGTTTGCCAGCCACCAGGCGAACTCAGGCTGCTCTGCGTCACCGGTCAAGGCCGCATCGAACTCCCCATACGAAACGATGACGCCGACACTGTGGCTGTTGCTGTCCAAGCTGGGGTCGTCCGGCGGGGGGATAACCTGCAGCGCCGCGTCGCCTAACCCAATGCGCCTTGCGGTGGGAGGAACGAGCTGCGAACCTGCTGTTTGAACGGCTCGGATAAGCCCTTCATACGTTTGCGTCGGATGTGGCAGACCATTGTCGAGAAAGAGTTTGGGTTGGTAGTAGTCTACGACCGCTTCTAACCCGCCGATGTGGTCAGCGTCGGCGTGAGAGGCAATGACCAGGTCGAGTTTGGTGACACCGACCGATTGTAGGTAAGCCAGCGCGTCGTCGTCCTTACGGCCACCGTCGTAAAGGACGTTCTGACCTGAAGGGCTTTGGATCAACACGCTGTCGCCCTGGCCGACATCGATAAAGTGCAGGGTCAGCTCCTGGGCGTTGACTGGTTGCGGTGCGCTGCAAGCAATGAGTAAAAGCGTAAGGACAAGATAGAGGCGGGTCACAGCTCGAGGTCGCCATCTTCAACGGTGGGCAGCGAAGCTCGGAGGTCGTTTACCTCACGCCGCCTTTGTTCAGTTGCCTCAAAATCCACAGCGTAGCGCACGTAGCCGTCGAACTCATTCTCGGCCAGCTCGAGCAGCACGTCGCCTTCGTTGGCTTCAGGCGGTACTTGAGCGCGGGGTACGTCTATGGTCGTACCGTCGTCGCTCTCCAACACCGCCAGCTCGTTGTCCTCGAAACGGTCGAGTATGTAGGGCATAGCACAGCTTAGCCCAACCTTAAGCCAGGCTTACGTTTCTTGACCACTCGGACTATCCCGGTAACCAGGGAGCCGGGTGTTCTGCTTTGTCTTTCCCAGGAGGTTTTGTGCCCGTAAGTGTGTTCGAGTTTGCTACCGACGTTCGACTCACCACCTGCTCTTTGTGTAGCGGGGGCGGCGACGTTCAAACGGATACGAGCAGCTACAGCGAGCTAGCGGCTCAGTGGTTCCCCGCTATGGACCTGTCCCCTTGTCCGTGCTGCAAGGGCGTAGGTGAGAAGCTAGAAACATTTTGTTTGGTCTGTCAAGAACAGGTTGACGGGTGCGGGTGTACCAACGCCGATATCGAGCAGTTTATCTTGTCGGTGTACCTTGGCGCAGCCTAATGAACCCGCGCGCACGCGCAAAGTGGTACTGGAAAGGGGCTTTTATGAATTTTAGCCGTAGCCCGGACAAAAGCCGGGATGACCACGAGAAAGGCGAACTGGTCGCTCTTCAAAAAGCTAGTACCCCCCTCGTGGAGGAGCGCGCCAAGGGTGTCGAAGGCTTGCAGGAAGCCGCTTTTATCTGCGAAGCGTACGCAGCTAGACTTGCCGAAGGCAACGATCAACACGCCGAGTACGACGCCGTATGCGAGTGTTTTGCGCTGATCGACCGGCGTATCCGGGAGTTGGAGAAGCAGAGCTGATGGCGGTATATGAAGGGACACGAAAAGGCGATAACGTTGTAGTTACGGTCAATGGGTCTCCCCTACCCCCACGAAACGACCTGAGAAACCACTCGCCGGATGGATTTTCCTGGGGCTACGCCGGTTCCGGTCCGGTACAGCTTGCGCTCGCACTCCTGGCCCACCACTTCTCGCTAACCGATACGCAGGTGCTGGCCGACCTTAAAGCGCTGGCGCTATATCAGACGTTCAAGGAAAGGTTGATTGCATCGTGCCTGAAGAAGGCTGGCAACTGAGCAGCTTTGTTATTGCCGACACGGTGCAGCTCATCGTCAAAGACGAGGCGCTGGCGCTGTTCGAGCTGGCGATGGAGCAGAAAGCCGAAAACGCAGCACTCCTGCGTGAGCTGGACGAATGCTACGGGCTGCAGGGGCAAAGTAACGAATAAACGCGACGTGTAGGCTTGGTAGAGAAGGGCGCAATAGTGAACTGGCGACGCTTTCAAACGATCTTCAACTACGCGGCACTCGTGCTCATGGTTGTGCTGCAGCTCAGCGTATTCAGAGACGCCCCGACAAAAGCGTTCTTATGGTTTTTTCTTCCGCTAGTGTTGCCGCAGGTCGTTTTAGAGTTCTTTTTGGCGCGGCGGAGGCGAAGAGCATGGCGTGAACATCCGTTCAACAAACACCGAGAAACACCGGCAACCTTCGAGAATGCGTTGCTGCTCATCCGTGACGCTGAGACCTCGCTAAAAGTTCATAGCGACACGCTTAACCCCGCGCTACGTGAACCGCTCCAAGAGGCGCAGGCACGTGGTCTGACGGTCGAAGTGTTTCTCGACGCACCTGGGATCACTACGCTGCAAAAAGCAGGCTCGAGCCTGAAAGCTGAACTTTGGGTGCCGGAACCAGAACACCAGATGCGGCGGCTTATGGTCGACGCCACCTACGTCGTGAGAAGCTCCTTTATCGGCGACAGTAACGTCCTCTTTGGACCTGAAGATGAAAAGGTCGGGACGATGGTGCAGTACTTACTGGACGAACTCACGCCCAAACGACGATTTCTAGGCTGGATCAGGCGCTAGACGCTGACTTGCACATTGCATTGTCACCGAAGACAAAAAGGGGACTTGATGTAACGCACGATATCCACGACCAAAATCGACCCACCCATGCCGAGTTCGGCAGCTTTTTAGACGCGCAACTGTGGTGCGAAGAAGAGACCTTCTGGCGGCTGCTCGAGACGAAAGCAAGTCTCAAGTTTAACCGCACACGAGGCGTGTGCAGAGGGCTCTTTGAAAGGAGTTCTCTATGACCGAAACCATGCAAAAATCCAAGCAGCTCTCGCTCGGGGAACTGCAAACCCTGTTCGAGCAGAGCTATCCCCAGCTGGTCGAACCGTTCAAGCTGGCTAAGCCGAAGCTCGAGGACGGCACCGGGCAGCAAGACCTCGCCAACCTGATCGGTTGTGAAGTTGCGATGCGCCAGGAAAGCGGGTTGCATATCTACAGCTGGTCGGGTACCAAGGGGAACCCCCATGAGATGCGCGTACCCAGAGCTTTCGAGCCACAACCCATACGCGCCAACGAGACCCAACAGCAAGCTCAGATTCAAGAGGCGGAACCTACCCCTGAACTCGAGGTTTTCGAACCCGCCACTGAGGGCGCGGAGGCTGAGCTTAAACCCGCTCCTAAAGCAGCCCCCGAAAACGTAGCGAGCCTCGAGGTGACCACTAGCGGCATGTTCGCTGTGCTCGCTAAAATCTTAGGCGACGCTACCCTGCTTATGACAGTCGCCCGCACCGATGAGGCTGAAGGAGAGCCCCGGCTTACCGTAACCGTCGTCCCTGAAGGTGAGAGCGACCTCTCCCCTATTTGCCTTTCAGGTACTCCTGGTGAACTCGACACGCACTTTGTCAACGCCCTCACCAGCAGAGCGGACACCAAGGCCGGACTCGAAGCGCAGATCGAAGCATTGAAAGCTGCGGACGAAGCCCTCGAGGAGGCGAAAAAAGAGGAGGTTGCAGCTAAAAATAAGCAGACCGAAGCCAAGAAGAAGGCAACGCAGAAAAAAGAGGCCGAGGCCCATGCGGAAGCTGAAGAAGCCAAGAAGAAAGCCGAAGCCGACAAGCAAAAAGTCGAATTGTTCTAGGAGGAAACCATGCTCGAGAAAATAGAAGTCACCCGCGCCTTCAAGTTTGGCAACCGTACCCTGCCCGACCCTAACCCAAAGCTCTCCCCTGCCCAGATCAAGGATCATTACGCCGCGCTCTATCCCGAATTGACGAGCGCCGCCGTCGAAGGGCCGCAGCTTAAAAATGGCAAACAGGTCTATACCCTAGCAACGCAAGTGGGTACCAAGGGGTGAACGAAGCAGAGGTATTAGGGCACGCCGCGTCCCTTCTGGTAGTACGCCAAGAACAGTGCGAGGCTGAGGCGACACGGCTCTACCGGCTTTACGCCCAAAAACGAGCCGGTGAGCCGCACGATCTCGGCAAACCTAAAAAGCTTTCGAACACCGAAGCCCTGCTCCTGGTCGCCCTCGAGCGAAACGACTTCACCGTCTACGCCGAATGCCCGAACCAAAACCGCTGGCACGGCGACGTGACCTGTTCCCGCCACACCCGCGACTGCGCTATCCGTCATGGCAGACTCACGCCTAAGCCTGCTCTGGGCGCTTTGGGCTAGCGTCAGCGGCCAAAACGAAGTCACGGTCATCCTTACAGAAGCGCATTTAAGAGAAAGGTCCTGCTGAGGTGGTACGGAAGGGGAAGCCATGTCTAAAACCGACAAGGTCGTTTTTTGGGCGGCAGAGATCGCTGGCTTAATCGCGGTCGCAGCGAGCATTTCGGCAATCTGGTCGGTGCTAAGCCGTGGCTGGTATCTCGTCGCCAGCCTTGGCCTACTCACGGTAGGGGTCGTGCTCTGGGTCATGGTCTCGCTCTTGCTGCGGCTCTTGCAACCCAACCGCTGAACCGATACATTCGAGCCCCACTTCGTAACAAAGCGCCTCTGCTGAGGCGCATTTTCTTTGCCGATTGGAGGTATCTGTGGATGGACAGAGCCAAGCTCGAGACGCACTTACGAGCCCTCGCCAGCGGTCGGGAAAGCGCCAACACGCAGCTGGTCGAGGCTTATATGAAAGACGAAACCGCCAGACCGGTGGGGCGACTTCTGAGCGAGACCTTGAGAGTTCAGGGCAAAATACCCCTGCTATTCCCGTCGCACTGCCTCGTGCTGCTGGACTAAGCCTGCCCCGGCTCAGCGGTATCCCGAGCCGCTACGCCGTGCATACGGAAGTGGGGGACGGCGCGAAATTGGCGCTCGGTCTGCTCAAAGCCGAGATCATCGACGAAGCCGACTTCATTCAAAACGACGACCCTGCGTCGTTTATCGCTAGAAGCATCGGCAGGTTGTGGACGCCTGAAGGGTTGACCGACTTTGGCTACAGCTACACGCTTACCACTGTAGACGACCAGCTCTATTTCGTGGTGGCGTTAGAGCAAGCACACTACCTCGACTTCTCCCCTACTGCTGCGCTCTGTGATGGGCTGCACCCTCAGCTTGGCCCATCACTTCTTAGTCACCTGTACCGGGCACTACCCCTAACCCCTGCCTTTACTCCCGAGGTTTGCCACGACTACATCGTCATGAGTCACTGGTGCGGCTGGGACGGCGCGGAGGAGCTTTTAGAGATGGCCAGAAACGATCTGGCCGACGCGCAGGGCGTCACCGAAGAGAGCTTGAGCGACGAAGAGGTCGAGACCTACGCCGACTCGCATTACCTCACGCCCAACCATGTCGAAGCGCTGCTCGAAGAACGCTACCGGCGTCCGGGTATCCTCGACCTAAGTGCGTGCCGCGCCCTGTGTTCCCGTGAGGCGTGTCCCAACCTGAATACGGCCCTTGACCTGTTGAGAGAGCTGGACACACTCGCTGAGGCTTTACCCGAACGCGCCGAGGGCTTCTACTGCCGTTTCGAGGGTGAGAACCCGTTCGCCCTGATCGTCGGCCTCCAACGGAACACGGAACGAGACCTGGTTAAAGAGATTTTTTGCGAACACGAAGACCTGGTTTGGAACAGCGGCTTCGACTTCGCGCCCGTGTACGCCTTGGGGGTCGATACGAGCGATTCGCCGAACCTGGACACGCTACGAACGACCTTAGAGACGTGCAAAAGGAGTCTCGAGCTGACCCAAACACTCTTGTCTACTCTGGAGGTGGCAACGTGCCTGTTTCCGTAAAAGCCGAACTGGGACGGCAAAGTACCGTCAAACTCAAACAAGCTGTGCTGCTTTATGGCGACGATGGGTACGACGGTGATACCTTTGCCACCTTGCACGACGTAACCGGTGTCGAAGGCGGTACCCCGGTGCTCGCTCCCGGCCGACTCCTTACCGTCGAAGCGCTCAGGCACATGCATAGAAGCCTCTACCAGACGCAAGGGCTCGAGCTGCTGCCAGCGAACGTCCTTGCGGTGAGTCCTGAACGTCTGGTGTGGTTCGAGTCAGCGCGAGACCGGGTGATGTTCTTTGAAACGGCGGACGCTTATCTGCAAGGGCTTTCGGGGATGATGTGCCCGCATCCAGCTCTACTATTCATTGCCGGGGAACGTTCACTTAAAGTCTTCGCGTTAGGCAGCGACGAGCGACCAACAGCCGAAACCGAGGTCTACACTGCGCCTTACTACAACACCTCGAGCAGCGGCGTCTGTCTGGGCAGTACGCCTTTGCCAACGACGCTTTCGGTCAATGACACCCAAAGCTATTCAGATGCCTTTTTCCACTCTGCGTTTACCCACGGCACCTCCGAGCGTCTCCTAAAAGGTTGGGACGGTTCTTACGGTGAAGCATGGAGCGCAGCTAAAGCGCGTGGAACGTTTCCGCTACGGCACCTTGTTCCGCAAGGTAGACAAGTTGTGGACGTGATCAAAAGCTGAAGCCGGAATAACACACGCGGCCAACGTACAGAACCTATTCAGGAGGCTCCCGTGCTTACCCATACGCTGCACCCTTACCTCAGTCAGCCCAGGTCTCCCCTGCGGGTTCTCGTGGCAGGTTCTGGTGGAAATGGTTCCAGGTTCGTCGTCGGGCTTAAAAACCTGCATAACGCATTAGTGGCGTTGGGGCATCCCGGTTTGCAGGTTACGTTAGCTGATGGCGACACGGTATCCGAGAGTAATCTCGTTCGGCAGACCTTCTACCCCTCAGATATTGGTCTCCCCAAAGCGACGGTGCTTATAAACCGTATCAATCTAAGCTGCGGACTCGATTGGCAAGCGTTCCCACACTATTTGAGCACCGAGGATATCAGGAACACTCGAGCGGCTCTGCTGATCAGCTGCGTCGATTCACGGAAGGCCAGGGCCGCATTAGACGAGGGCATCAACCGAAATGGACATATCATCTATCATCTCGACCTTGGCAATTCGCGCGATACGGGTCAGGCCGTACTGGGGTGTCCTTTGGGCCTCTACAACCGCCGTAAGAGGGACAGATTGAGAACGGCGTTTGAACTCTTTCCTGAGCTGACCGACGTGACCCTGCCTGAAGACGATTTGCCGAGCTGCTCTACTGCCGAAGCCCTCGAGAAGCAAGACCTGTTTGTCAACGACACACTGGCTACGTCGGCACTCTCGCTGCTTTGGCGACTTTTGCAGCACGGAGAAGTTCAGTATCACGGTTCGTTTGTTGATCTTGGAACCGGTTCGGTAAGGGCGTTTCCCATCGATCCGGCGTTGTGGCGACGGCTACAGAGAAAGTCTTATTAATAGCCCTTATCTCTCTAATTTAAATGGTTCAAGCTGCCGCCTCTCAAGCCCTCGCCCTGAATATAAAGAAAGATGGCCAACTCGGAGCTTAGTATTACAGCCGCAGTTAGCAGGAGTAAGTTGAGCTATGACTTTCTCCAGCGGTAAGCTTCCTGCTGTCAAAGCTTGGTTAGCAGAACTCGATAACCTCCATAGCCGTATCTCAGGGCACTTC
>JAABUN010003222.1_pt1 | contig 26073 bp, 25 predicted proteins | sample 5559311 | NCBI WGS metagenome assembly JAABUN01 (sample SAMN10711877, study PRJNA513370) | rock metagenome | isolation source: Antarctica rocks | place: Antarctica: Victoria Land, Siegfried Peak sud
CGGGCTGAAGCCCGCGCCACAAAAATGCCACCGATGCTGCCAACCTCTCCAAGAACCGCTTTAATGGGCGCACGTCTTCCCTGAAGGTACGACCATAGCGGGAGGGCGCACAGCCGTACGCCCCTACCGTTGTCGTTAAGTTCATTGGTTAGGAGGCGGGTTGCACCGCCACAGCGCGGGGGCGGGGGCCGTTCGCCTCGTCCTCCGGCGTGAAGCGCACCGCGCCGCCCACCTCCAGAGCGTCGAAGTCCGTACCCGCCACGTCGTTGCGGTGGAAGAAGCGTTCGTTGCCCGCGTCGTCGCGGATGAAGCCGAAGCCCTTCGCCCGCACGAGCCGGGTGATGATGCCCGCTTCCGCCTCGCCGCCTGTGGATGCGGCAGGCGACGCGGTGGCGACGCGACCGAGCGACCGACCGCGCTCGCGGCGGGGTTCGCGCCCGTTGGTGTTAGTGTCAGAGGCATCGGGGCCGTCCGTTTCCGCCGCGTCGCGCTCGGCAACGGCGGAAACGGCGGAAAGCGGGCGAACGGGGCCGCGCTTGGTCAGGGTCACGTCGTTCGGGGTGGCGACGCTGCCCGTGGTGCGGTAGCGGTTGAGCAGCGCGTCCACCTGCGAACCGAGCGCGGCGGGCAACACCCCCGACGCTGCGGCACCCGCCGGTTCGTGGTCGTCCTCGCGGGCGGCGACGGCAACGGGCGCGTCGTCGCTGGCGGTGAAGCGGTAGCGGTTCGGGTCGAGCGGTGCCGACCGTTCGGGGCGGAGCGTCATGTGCTCTCCGAGGGTCGCGCCCCGCCCTGCAACGGGGGCAGGTGCGGGGCCGCGCTCATCGCGCCCGTCGCGCCCGGTGCGCGTCGGCCCGCGTCCGCCCGATTCGGTGCGACCGCCGCGCTCGCTACGTCCGTTGCCGCCGCCGTTGCCGCCGTTACCGCTCGGTCGGCTATCGTTCTGTCGGCTATCGTTCTGTCGGCCATCGTTCTGTCGGCCATCGTTCTGTCGGCCCCCGTTCCCCGGCTGACGGCTAACGGCTGACGGCTGACGACCATTCCCCGCCGGTTGCGGGCTGCTCATCGAGGGCTGCGGGCGCCGCTGCTGCGGTCGCTCGACCTTCGGGTAGAGCGGGAACGCCTCGATCTCGGCGGGTACCGTGGGCAGGTCGCCCGTCCACGGGCGGCGCGGGATGCGCACCGGGAGGTTCCGCGCCAGTTGCCGCCACGCCTCCTCGTCGGAGGGCTGGATGAGCGTCACGGCGTCGCCCTCGCGCCCCATGCGCCCGGTGCGCCCGACGCGATGCGTCAGCAGGTCGGTGGTTTCCGGCAGCTCAAAATTGATGACGAGGCCGATGTGCTCCACGTCCAGCCCGCGTGCGGCAACGTTCGTGGCGAGCAGGATCGGCACCTTGCCGCTGCGGAACTCCGCCATCACCTGATCGCGGGCGTTCTGCGAGAGGTTGCCCTGCAACGCCGCCGCCGGATAGTCGAGGGCGACGAGTTGGCGGGCTAGCTTCTTGACGCCATGCTTCGTACGCCCGAAGACGAGCACGCTCTCGGTCTCGCTCTCGCGCCCGTCGAGCAGCACGCGCAGGGCGGGCAGTTTCTTGCCCTCCGGCACCTCGTAGATGATGTGCTCGATCTTCGGGCGGTCTTCGGGGCGGGTGTCCACCTGCACCGTCACGGGGTCCTTGAGATACTTCGAGGCCGTACCCTGCACCCACGCCGGCACCGTGGCGGAGAACAGCACCGTCTGGCGCGTCGGGGGCATGAAGCTGAGGATGCGCTCGACATCGGGCGCGAAACCCCGGTCGAGCATCTCGTCCGCCTCGTCGAGCACGGAATAGACCACGCGGTCGAAGCGCAACGCCCCCTGCTTGAGGAGGTCGAGCACGCGCCCCGGCGTGCCGATCAGCACCTGCGGGCCGGATTGCACGGCGGCGATCATCGGCCCCATCGCCCGCCCGCCGAAGACGCGCACCACGCGGATGCGGCGTCCCGCCGAGGCGGCGTCCACCACGTCCGCCACCTGCTGCGCGAGTTCGCGGGTCGGCACGAGCACGACCGCCTGCACGGCGGCGAGGGCGGGGTTGACGCGCTCGATCATCGGGATGGCGAAGGCGAGGGTCTTGCCGGAGCCGGTACGGGCCTGCCCGACGAGGTCGCGCCCCGCGAGGAGGTGTGGCAATGATTGCTCTTGAATGGGAGTGGGGGTGATGATGCCCATCGCACCGAGTGCCGCTTGGGTCGTCGGGGAAAGCGGCAACGTCGCAAATGACAAGAGAGGGTCCTTTCTTCCGGGCGGCAACGCACGATGCGCCCCGCCCACGCGGTGGCGACCCCACGCGGGCGGCAGAGAAAATGCCGCGTCGTGGTGCGCCGAATGGCAAGCCCGCGACTTCGCAGGTGCCTGAACATGCGATCAGGTGGGGGCGCGTCGCGGTGAGCGGCACGCGAATGCACGTGCCACCGTGTATATAGTACCCCGCGAAGCCCGATGCGACAACGCGGCGCGTGCGATGGCAGGGCGTGTGCGCCCCACGAAATGCACCCAACCCCCCTGCCCCCTTCCCCATAGGGAAGGGGGAGCAAGAGGACAAGACGCCGCGCACCTCCTCATACGCCTCGATCTCGCCGTGCGTCACTCTCTTCCCTATGGGGAAGGGGGCAGGGGGTTAGGTCATCTAGCGAGAGAGCGCATAAGCCCTGTGCAATGGTGGCCCTGCGCCCGTGGCATCGGGCGCAGGGCGGTGGTTCAATATGGGCATACGAGGCGGCGAAACCCCACGGGGAGCGAGCGATGCGACAACGGGCGGCAGCGGGCGGGGTACGGCGGTTCTGGCGGCGGGTGTCGCCGCTCTCGCGGCGGCAGTTCGTGCTGTGGGCGGGGATGCTGGCCCTCCGCCGCGTGCAACTTTCCACGGCACTGGCACCGCTTCTGGGCGGCGCGGAAGGAACGCCGATGCGCCCGCACACCGTCCATACCGACAGTTTCGCCAGCGACGCCCTGCGGCGCACGCTGCCCTATACGCTGCTGCTGCCCGCCGACTTCGACCCCGCGATGCCGCACGGCGTCCTCTACCTGCTCCACGGCATGGGCGGCACGCACACGCATTGGGCCACGCTCTCCGACCTGACGCGCCACGCCGCCGCGTACCCCCTCGTGATCGTCTGCCCGGACGCCGAGAACTCGTGCTACGCGAACGGCGCGAACGGCGAGCGGTGGGAAGACGCCATCGCCGCCGATCTCCCGGCGCACATCGAGGCGCAATACGGCGTGCGCGGAGACCGGGGCGGGCGGGCGATTGGCGGCCTCTCGATGGGCGGCTTCGGGGCGTTCAACATTGGGATGCGGCACCCGGAACGGTACGCCGCGATCTCGACGCTCTCCGGTGCGTTCATGATGGGCCGCATCAACTGGGGGGCGGACAACCCGCAACTCGTGCAAATCCTCGGCCCGGTGGGTAGCCCGACGCGGCGGGAGTACGACCCGGAAACCGTGCTGGCGCGGGCGGTGGCGACGCACGGCGCGGGGACGTTGCCGGTGCTGGCGATGGATGTCGGCGCGGCGGATTATCCCGATCTCGTGGCGAGCAACCGCCGCTTGCGCGACGCCCTGATGCGCCTCGGTGTGCCGCACACCTACCGCGAGGAACCGGGCGGGCATACGTGGGAGTACTGGAACCGCGAAACGCCGTTCACGTTGCGCTTCGTCGCCGCCGCGATGGGCCTGCTCCCGAACGGCGAGACGGCTGCGTAGGCGATCTCTCGCGCTTCACGAACCGGATGCGCAAACGCTATCATCGCCGCACAACCGGCGCAGGTTGCATGTGAAACGGAGCAACCGACGGTTGCCATGCAGCGTACCGAGACAGAGAACGACGCCCTGATCGCGCAGTACATCGCGTCCCACCCGCACGAGGCGGGTATCTACAACGCGGTGGTGCTGCCTCAACACGTCTTTGTGTTCATCATCCTCGGTAGGATGTTCCACACATACGATGGCAACCGTACCGAGGCGATGGCGGAATATGGCCTGACCGAGGAGCAAATGGGCGCCGTCCTCGCCTAGTACGAGCGGCACAGGGCTGCGCTCGACGCACGCATCGAGGCGCACGACGCGCAGTTCAATCGTTCCTCGTTGTGATTGCCGTGACCACGTTCTATCTCGATGAACACGCTTCGCGCCTGATCGCGCTCCGGGTTCGTGCTTTCGCACACGGCGTTGTCATCACGGACGAGATGCGCATGAAGGGCCAAAGCGACGACGCGCACCTGTCCCTCGCACGGCAGCACGGCTGGATAGTCGTCACCTACAACCGCAACGATTTCCTGCTCGCCCATCGCACACTGGGCGCGTCGGTGCTCGTGCATCACCTGCCGAATACGCGGGGGGCCGTGTCGCTCGAACTGCACCCGGACACCCTCGACGCGGGGCGCGAGGACGACCACATCGTCGGGTTACTGGCGGAGAGCCTGCGCCGTTGCCGGGAATGGGCGGCAATCGGGGGCGAATCGGCGGCGCGGTAGCGTACAATAGCTCCCTTGCGACGCGATGCGACCGAATGAGGGAGAGACCGACGATGACCGCCAACCCGAACCCCGCGCCCGCCACACCCGATCTGACCGCATACGGCAAGAGTGCCGACCTGCTACCGCTCACCGCGACGAACTATGAGACGCCCCCCGCAATGCTCACCGACTTCGTGACGCCGGTGCCGCGATTTTTCGTGCGCTCCAACTACCCATTCCCCGACTACACGCGGGAGAACTGGCAGCTGTCGGTCTCCGGCTCCGTGGCGCGGGAACTGACATTCACATTGCGCGATCTCCTGTCGCTGCCGCCCCGCACGCTCACAGCGTGGATGGAGTGCTACGGCAACAGCCGCAGTCTGTTCGTGCCGGGGGCGGTGGGCAACCCGTGGACGGGCGGGGCGGTGGGCAACGCGACGTGGACGGGCGTGCCGCTCTCCGCCGTGCTCGACCGCGCCGGGGTGCGCGAGGGGGCGGTGGAGGTGCTCTGTCAGGGGGGAGACGACCCGGAGTTCCGGCGCAGCCTGCCACTCGACAAGGCACGGGACGCCGACACGCTTTTGGCGTGGGAGATGAACGGCGAGCCGCTGGCGCGGGTTCATGGCTTCCCGGTGCGGCTCGTGGTGCCGGGGTGGGGCGGCATCGCCAGCGTGAAGTGGATCACGGGCCTCACGCTCCTCGATGCGCCCTTCGAGGGCCACTACCAGACGAATCTGTACGTGCTGCGCGACGCCGAGGGCAACCCCGGCACGAAGGTGAGCACGCAGCCTGTGAAGTCGCTTATCACTTCGCTGCGCCCCGGAGACCGCCTGCGTGCGGGGCGGCACGCGGTCTCCGGCGTGGCGTGGAGCGGGGGCGGGGGGATCGCGGCGGTGGAGGCGAGCACAGACGGCGGCGCGACGTGGCAACCCGCCTCGATCACCGAGCAGGCAGGGCAGTACAGTTGGGCGCGGTGGTCGTACGACTGGGAAGCTACCCCCGGCGATCACATCCTGACCAGCCGCGCCACCGACGCGGCGGGGGCTGTGCAGCCCGAACATGCTCGCTGGAACCTGAACGGCTACCAGTACAACGGCTGGCACCGCTACCCGGTGGTCGTCTCGCCCTGAAACGCACGGCTTGGTCATTGTCGTGAGAGCACGCCGAAGCCGAAATGCCCCCTCCCTAATGAACCTTAACAACTTAATCGGGTAGTCTGTGGCGCGGGCTTCAGCCCGTGATTCGTCTCGCGGGCAGGAATCACGGGCTGAAGCCCGCGCCACAAGGGACGCCGGACACTACCCGATTGGGTTGTTAAGGTTCGTTGAGGGAGGGGGTTGACATACGGCAGTATCAAGATGTACCGGAAACATATCGAAACGGGTTACATGTAACCCCCTCCCTATGGGGAGGAACCGGGGTAGGTGCATTTCGGGACAAAGAATACGCCGTGCCCTAAAAACGGATGGGACGACCGACACCCGCACGCGGTGTCGGTCGTCCCCCCATCGGGGGAATGTGCGTGCGATAGAACGACCGGGTGTGCGTCGCTGCAATTCATGCTACTGTCATGTTCTTCGTGATGCGAATACCCCTCGCCGTCTTCGGGCATCCACCTTGCTACCCCTATACGCGGCGCGTGCGCCCGTGTCGCGTGCCGGTAATTCGCCGTAGAAGGGGCCACCGACGGTTGTTTCCATTTCCATACGGGGAACGGGCCGAACGGGAACCGCTTCCGCGCAATGGAGCAAGGGACATCATGCACATCTCCCCCCCGTCGTTCACCAAGACTCGCCGCCTGCTGGTGCAGGTCGGCGTCGCCGGTCTCCTCGCTCTCGCCGTCACCGCGTGTGGCGACGAGGCCGCCCCGACCGCCACTGTAGCCCCGGCCCGCACGGTACCCGCCGGTGCCGCCTCGCCGGTCGGTGGTTCCGCTGTCGTGGCGTCGCCCACCCGCGCCGCGTCGGCGGTGGTTGGCGGCTCGGCTGCCGCCGGTTCCGCCGTCGTGGCAACGCCGACTCGCGCCGCGTCCGCCGCCGCCGGTTCCGCCGTGGCGGGTTCCGCTGTTGTGGCGACACTCGCGGCGGGTTCCACTGTCGCAGTGACGCCCACCCGCGTCCCGTCGGCGGTGGTTGGCGGCTCTGCCGTCGTCACGACACCGACGCCGACTCGCGTACCGTAGTGCTCCGCACATCTCCTTTCTCTCGTACCGGGGGCCGTCGCAACTGCGACGGCCCCCGGCACGCGGGACGCGAGCGGGTGCGAAAGGGTGCAACGCATCCGCCGGACACGCGAGAACGAAGGGGAAACACGCAATGCGCAGCACGACGCAGAACCGAAGCCGCCATTCCCGCCGCAGCATCAGGAGAAACCGGGGCTGGAGGGCCGGATGACGCCCAAGCCGCGCTACATGAACCCGCCGTACAAAGGCGCGGACAAGCTCATGGGCAAGGCCGCGCTCGTCACGGGCGGGGACAGCGGCATCGGCGGGCGGTGGCGGTGTTGTTTGCCCGCGAGGGGGCGGATGTAGCGGTTGGCTACCTCGCGGCGGAGCGGTCCGACGCCGATGGACTGCCCCGCGCAGCCGGAGGAACGCAGCCCGTCGTACGTGTTCTTCGCCAGCAACGCCGACAGCAGCTACATCACGGGCGAAGTCCTGACGCTCCCGGGCGGGCAGACCACCGCCGCGTACATAGCCATTGCGTAGGGGCGGTTCGTGAACCGCCTACCCGGCGGCTCGGTGCCTACGGGGAAGATCAAGGCGCGGCAAGAGGGCGGTTCACGAACCACCCCTACGCAATGGCGCGGTGGTATTGGCGGGGTTGTCCGCGTCGTTTTCCCATCGAGCGGGGTTGGCGACGATGTAATCGCGGATACGGGTAATGTCGGCGTCGTTGCGGATGACGTGTTCGTAGTAGTTGCGCTGCCACAGGGGGACACCCGGCGTCCCGCGCCACTCGTTCACATGCTTCGTGGACACGGTCTTGAACGCACCGATCAACCTGCCAAGCGATTTCGTCCCGGCGGTTCGTGAACTGCCCGCTCCCGCCGTATCCGCCCGATTCCAACGCATCATTATTTTGAGAGATGACGATAATGCCGTGGAGATGGTTGAGCATGACCACCCACGCATCGAGATCAACGTACGGGTGGCGTTCCGCAAGCCACCGCCAATAGTCCGCCACGATCTGCCCGTATGCGTTCGGGTGCATCGCGCCGTCACGCACCGCCCCGAACCACGCTTCGCGCCCGCAGGTGCAGAGCGCAACAAAGTACGCCCCGGCTCCTCGGTAGTCGTAGCCGCGCAAGCGAATGGAACGGCGATGTCGGTGTTCATCCACGGCCTATCCCCTCGTAGGGGCGGTTCGTGAACCGCCCTCTTGCCGCGCCCGGTGCCTGCCCCTCTTGCCGCCCCCGGTGCTTGCCCTTGGCGTTGTACCCTTCCGGGGAGGGCGGTTCACGAACCGCCCCTACGTTTGGCTTCGTACCCCGGCAAGAGGGCATCCACGAACCGCCCCTACACAGGTTCGCCGCTTTCCCCGTCGTTCGTGGGGTCGCTGTCGCGCAGGTGGGCGAAGCCGGGGAGCAGGCCCCGCACGGGGTCGTCGTCGTCCGCATCGGGTTCCGGGGCGTCGTCCACGGCGAGGAACGCCCCCACGACGCGGGGATCGAACTGCGTCCCGGCGCAACGCATCAGTTCGGCGCGGGCCTCGTCGTGGGTCAGTGCCTCCTTGTAGCTGCGCTTCGTGGTCATCGCGCTGTAGCAGTCCACCACCGCGACGATGCGGGCGATCAGCGGGATGCTCTCCCCCACGAGGCCGTCCGGGTAGCCGTTGCCGTCGTACCACTCGTGGTGATGGAGCAGCACATGCCCCACCGCCACGAGGGCGGGGACGCGCCGCAACAGGTCGTGACCAATGCGTACGTGCGCCCGCACGAGTTCGCGTTCTTCGGGCAGGAGCGTTCCCGGCTTGTTGAGCACGCCGTCGCTGATGCCGATCTTGCCGATGTCGTGCAGCAACGCGCCGTAGCAGGCGACGTTGCACTCCTCCGGCGAGAGGTCGAGATGGCGGGCGATGCGCAAGGCGAGGCGGGCAACGGACGCAGAATGCCCGTGCGTGTACGGGTCCTTCGCCCGCATCGCGTCCGCGAGTACGCCGATAACCGTGCGGTAGGCTTCTTCGAGTTCGCGGCGCAAGCGGGCATTCTCCACCGCCGCGCCCGCCTGACTGCCGACATGGACGAGCATGTCCGCGTCGTCGGCATCGAAGTCGCCGCCCTCCTTGTCCGCCGCGATCAGCACACCATCGAGGTCGCGCAGCAGCACCACGGAGGCGGTGATGCAATTACGAAACTCCGTGTTTTTTATCTCGGTCGTGAGGGCGGCGAAATCTTCGGGGCTGTTGTAGGTGAAGGTCTCGTCTTCGGCCCGCAACACGCGCTCCGCGAGGGCGCGTGCGAAGGGCGACGGTTCCTGTCCGGTTGCGCCGATGCCGTGCGCCGCCCGGACGCGCAGAGGCCCGTCGCCGTGCGCGGCGGTGAGGTACGCCCCGCGTGTCGCCCCGGTGAGGGTGAGGCAGGCCCGCAGGATGAGATCGTAGACATCGGCGCGGAACAGCGAGCGGTGAATATCCTGCAACTGCGCCGCGAGTTGCGCGGCCCGCTCGCGCTCACGGGTCGCCATCTGCTGCTCGAAGGCAAGCTCGCGCCGCTGATGCGCGAGCAGCGTCTCCAACTTCTCGTTGTCGGCCCGCGTCGCCGCGAGAACGTGCGCGGTCGCGTCCGCTTCTTCCCGCACGGCGCGGTACTCGTCCGCCACCTGCCGCAACGCCGCGACAACGCGGTCGTCGCGGGGGGTATCCGCCGCCGGTTCCGCCGCGTCCCTCTCCGGTACTCGCTCCATAGTGTCCCCTCGTTCCCATCCCGCAGCACAGCCCGTTCGCGTCTCCCCGGAAGCATCGCGGGGACGCATAACAGTAGCATAGAAAAAGACATCGCCCGCGCACGCCTTCCCGCCGCGCCCACGGCCTTTCATGTCGTGCGAGTACGCCGGAGCGGAAATGCGCCCCCCCGGCCCCCTCCCCCTGCGGGGGAAGGGGGAGAACTACGGTGAGTACCGGGCCTGCGCGGAAAGCCCCGATGTCACTACAGTTCTCCCCCTTCCCCCTGCGGGGGAAGGGGGCCGGGGGGAGGGGCGGATTTAGCGAGACTGCATAAACCCCTGCTGCCGCGAAACGTCCCCTTGACACGCGAGAGGCGGCGTAGTAGGGTAGCGACCGTGGCCCCACACCCGTCCGATACGGCACGGGGCCGCACGAGGGAGAGTACCGCAGGGAACGGCATAGCGACCCGCGTCAGGTGCAAGGCGGGGCCGGGAAATGCGCGAAGAAAGCCTCGTCCGAGCACGGAGGATGCGTAGGTTCCTACGCTGATGCCGCGCCGGGTCGCCCCCGTTACCGGGCGAGCGTATCGAACGCGCTATCAAACTATGCGTTCCGTACGGCTGAGGCGGTGCCGCCTTGCGCCCCTGTTATGGGGAGAGACGAGGCACCGCGAAGTTGGGTGGTACCACGAGACCGCCGGTGATCGCCGCGCCGCTCGTCCCAATCCGGGATTCCGGGTAGGGGCGTTTTTGTTTGCCCGCCTTCCGCTTTCCCGGAACGGGCGCGGGCAGACACGATCATGGGAGCAGGAGGTTCGCGGTGCCGCTCGAACATTTCGCCATTCTCGATACCACATTGCGCGAGGGCGAGCAGTTCGCCCGCGCCCACTTCACCACCGCGCAGAAACTCGAACTGTTCGCCCTGCTCAACCGCTTCGGCGTGGACGCGATTGAGGTGACGAACCCCGCCGCTTCGCCGCGCAGTTTCGCGGACGCCCGCCGCCTCACCGCCCTGCCGCGCCGCGCCGCCCTGCTCGCGCATGTCCGCTGTGTGGAGGGTGACGTGCGGGCCGCCATCGCGGCGGGGGTGGACGGCGTCAACCTGTTCCACGGCAGTTCGCGGGAGCTGCGGGCGCACAGCCACGGTCAGGACATCGCGCAGATGATCGCCGCCGCGACCGCGTGCATCCGGCTGGCGCGGCAGGCGGGCCTCGCGGTGCGCTTTTCGAGCGAGGACGCCTTTCGCGCCGACCGCGACGACCTCCTTGCGATGTACCGGGCGGCGGACGCCCTCGGCGTGGATCGCATCGGCATCGCGGACACCGTGGGCGTGGCGACGCCTCGGCAGGTGGAGGAACTCGTGCGCACCCTGCGGCGGGAGTGCCGCGCCGAGATCGAGTTCCACGGTCACAACGACAGCGGTTGCGCGGTCGCCAACGCCTACACCGCCCTCGAAGCGGGGGCGGCGATGATTGATGTCACGGTGCTCGGCATCGGGGAGCGCAACGGCATCGCGCCCCTTGGCAGCCTGATCGCTCGCCTCGCCGCCACCGATCCCGCCCTCGTCGCCCGCTTCGACTTGCCGCTGCTGCGCGAACTCGACGAGCGCGTGGCGGCAATCGTCGGCGTGCCGATCCCCTTCAACAACCCGCTCACGGGCGAGACCGCCTTTTCGCACAAGGCGGGCGTCCACACGAAGGCGGTGCTGGCGAACCCGCGCACCTACGAAATCTTCGACCCCGCCGCCTTCGGGGTGCGGCGATATGTGGCGGTGGCGCACGCCCTCACGGGCCGCGCCGCTGTCGCCGACCGCGCCATGCACCTCGGCCTCCATTTCCCGCCCGACGCCCTGCGCGACGTGACATCGGCGGTCAAGCGACGCGCCGACGACGGGCCGATGAGCGACGCCGAACTTGATGCGCTTCTGGTAGCGGCGAGCGGCGAGCGGCGAGCGGCGAGCGAAGAATCGTTGCCCGTCGTGCTTTCCGCCTGACCTGTACACGTTTCGTATTTGTTCGCCGCTCGCCCCTCGTTGCTCGCGGCTGCGCCCGAAAGGAGCCACACACATGGGAACACTCTCCGAAGAAATCCTGTCCGCCCGCCTCGGTCGGCCCGTCCACGCGGGCGAGATCGTCGTCGTGGACGTGGACTACGTGATGAGCCACGACACGACCTCGCCGCTCGCCATCGAGGCGTTTCGCACGCTCGACCGCCCCGTGTGGGACCCCTCCCGCGTGGTGATCGCCTTCGATCACGTCGTACCCGCAAGCACGCCCGCCGTCGCCACTATCCAGAGCGGCATCCGCTCCTTCGTGCGGGAGGTGGGGATCGAACACTTCTACGAGGGTGGGAACGGCATCTGCCATCAACTGATGGTGGAGCAGGGGTTCGTCGCCCCCGGCAGCATCGTCGTTGGGGGGGATTCGCACACGGTGACGTACGGTGCGTTGGGTGCCTTCGCCACGGGCATGGGCAGCACCGACATCGGCATCGTCTACGCCACGGGCAAGACGTGGCTCCGGGTGCCGGAAACGGTGCGCTTCGAGGTCTCCGGCTCGCTCGGTCACGGCGTCACGGCGAAGGATGTGACGCTGCTGATGGTGCAATCCATCGGCGTCGCGGGGGCGGTGTACGCGGCGGTGGAATACGGCGGCCCCACGGTGGCGGGCTTCTCGATCAGCGAGCGGATGACGCTGGCGAACATGGCGATTGAGATGGGCGGCAAGGTCGGGCTGGTGGAGGCGGACGAGACCACGAGCCGCTACCTCGCGGGGCGGCTACGCGAGCAGGCCCGCAACGACACGGGCCGGTTGCGCCCCGTCAATCCGCAGTACGCCCGCGTGGTGTCGCTGAATGTGGACGGGCTGGAGCCGCTCGTCGCCTGCCCGCCGGAGGTGGACAATGTGCGCCCGGTCACGGAAGTGGCGGGGGAACCGCTCGACGAGGTGTTCATCGGCACCTGCACGAACGGGCGGCTGGACGACCTCGCCCTCGCCGCCCGCGTATTCGAAGGGCGCACGGTGCATCCGAACACGCGCTGCATCATCATCCCCGCCTCGCGGGAGATTCAGCTGCGGGCGATGGAACACGGCTACATCGAGACCTTCATCCGCGCCGGGGCGCATGTCGGGTCGCCGGGGTGCGGGCCGTGCATCGGGCGGCACTACGGCGTGTTGGGCAAGGGCGAACGCGCCCTGACCACGATGAACCGCAACTTCACCGGGCGCATGGGCGACCCCACGGCGGAGATTTTCCTCGGCAACCCCGCCACCGCCGCCGCGTCCGCCATCGAGGGGCGCATCGCTGACCCGCGCCCGTATCTCCGGTAGGTGCTACGTGCTGCGTGCTGCGTGGTAGCTTGCAAAACTTCACCACGCGATACGATCATAGAGGGGCGGGCTGATTGAGGGAATCAAAGACGGCGGGCTAATGAAGATTAGCCCACCCCACCCTCTCCATGCTGTTACAGGAGGTAGTGATGACACCGACAGTTACGACGACGACCACAACAATGACAACGGGCCGCGTCTGGCGGTTCGGGGACAATGTGAACACGGACGAGATCATCCCCGGTCGGTACAACCTGACGACCGACCGTGCGGAACTGGCGCAGTACGTGCTCTGCGAGGTGCGCCCGGACTTCCCGGTGCAGGTACGACGCGGCGATGTGATTATCGGGGGGAACAACTTCGGCTGCGGCTCCTCGCGGGAACACGCCCCCGTGGCGATTCGGGCGGTGGGTACGGGCTGCGTGATCGCCCGGTCGTTCGCCCGCATCTTCTACCGCAACGCCATCAACATCGGCCTGCCCATCCTCGTCTCGCCGGAGGCCAGCGACGCCGCCGAAGACGGCGACCGCATCGAGGTGGATGTGGTGTCGGGGCGCATCGCGCTACCGGAGCGCGGCCTCGTCTTTCACGCGGAGCCGCTGCCGCCCTTCGTGCTGCGCGTGGCGGAGGCGGGCGGGATGTTGGAGTTCGTGCGGCGGTACGGGTGGGAGGGCGTGACGCAGGGATAAGCGGGCGGCGTCGTGTCCGCATCGCTCCCTTTCCCAGAAGCGGTGTGCGAAAATGCGAACATAGAGAGAGGCCGGGACGAATCGCATCGCCCCGGCCTCTCGTTGTGTTCGCTCGCGCCCGTGGTTAGCGACCGCCGGTGCCGATGCCGGGGTTGAAGATGCCCCGCGAGCCGCTGTCATTATTTGCGAAGCGATCCGCCCCCGTTTCCACGGGAAAGGTGTTCGTCGGGCCACCCGTGCCGGTGCCGGGAACGAAGAAGCCCCGCGAGCCGCTGTCGTTGTTCGCCGTGGTGTCGCCCCCGGCAAGGACAACGCTCGTGCTGACGATGCCGCCCGTGCCGACGCCGGGGCTGAATGTCCCCCGCGAGCCGCTGTCGTTGTTCGCCCTCGTGTCGGCACCCGTGCTGACGATGGTGCCGACCTGCGCCCCCACCGATGCCGAGCCGAACACCGTGAGCGTGCCGACGAGACCCGCGATCACCAAACCGCGCACTCGTCCTCGTATCCGTCGCATCTGTTTCCTCCTCGTGTCCGTACACCCACACGCTCCGCCGCGTCCCGTACACACGACCCTGCCGTGCGTCGCAGCGAATGTCATACCCTTATGACTACGTGCAGCATACCGAGCAGAAATGACAAAAGCGTGAATGTTCCCTGTCACGAGACTATCGCCTCACATGTACGCCCCTTCATCAATACCGCTTCCTAACGCCGAATCGCGCCCATACTGTGCCGTGGCGTCAACACCTGTCCACGGCGGGGGGCGCGGAAAGCGGCGAAACTGCCCCTTTCGGGGGTTGTCCACCCCCGTCCACACTCGTTTGCCAGCGAGACACGAGCGGATAATGAGCGGCACTCACCCCACGGCGAGCGGGGCGCGGCGGAGCAGTAATGTACGCAAAACACTCATGGCGACCAGCCGCCCGGTGCGCGGGTTCGCCTCGGTGGGGATACCCTCGATCTCGAAGCGCAGGGTGCCGAACGCGCCCGTCGCCACCACTACGTGCATGTTCCGGGCGATGTGCGGATCGGCGAGCACCACGACCTCGGTGCGGTCGAGTCCCGCCCCGGCAAGACTGACGGCGGCGGCGACGTTGATGCTCTCCGGGAAGCGCAACGCGCCCTCTCGCGCCGACCCCCGGAAGACCTCCCGCGCCTCGGTGAGGGCGGCGGCCTCGTCGGGGGGGAGGAGGGTATAGGCCGGTTTGCGCGTGGTGTGCGTTACGCGGTCGAGGCCACCGACGGCGGCGGCGGCGATGGCGTCCAACGCACCGATGGCCCCGCTCGCCACCTTCATCTGCCCGCCGCCCGCCCGCGCCGCCGCGAGACATTCCGCCAGCACCTCCGGCACCGCGAACGCCCCCACGCTCACGAGCACCACGTCGCATCCCGCTCGCAACGCGGCGGGGACGTGCGCCCGCAGCGCGTCGTGTCCCCCGACTTCCGCGATGACCTCCGGGGCGGCGGCGAGCAACGCGGCAACCGTGGTCACGAGCGGCGGGCCGGAGACCGACCGCGCCCGCGCCGGGTCGCGCACGAGGGCGGCGACCACGGCGAGTTCGTCCGCGTGATGCGCCGCCGCGAGCCGCGCCACCTCCTGCCCGATAGCCCCGAATCCGATCATCCCCACCCGCAGCGGCCCGCGTTCCATCGCTCCACCCTTCCGCGCTCATATGATTGTGTCTACGCCCGTTGTACGGAAAGTACGCATCGTACCGCGAGACCGGCGGCGGCGCAAAGGGGCCGAACCGGGCTACGCTCCTTGTTCAGCCGTATTCACTACGCTGATGTAGTCGTCTCTATGCGTGCATGTCCGCATATACCCCCCAGACATGGACGATGGGCTTCGGCCTGTCGCATTGATTCGCTGAAGCCCGTCCTCCGCTATTCCGCATTGTTCTCCGTTGTTCTGCGGTCGCGCTTCGCGTCCGGGGGCAGGCACACAGAAAAGCGGGAGAGCCTTCCGGCCCTCCCGCTTTTCCCTTCGCGGTGCGCGGTATTCCACGCGACCGCGACGCTACGACATGCGCAGGAAGGGCGTCACAATGGCCAGCACCTCGTCGGGCGTGCGGCCCTTGGCAACGGTGTCCGGCGCGACCGGCATCCCCATGATGATGCGCCACGTCGCGGCGTGTTCCGCCTCGACATTGTGGATGTTCACGGCGAGTTCGAGCAGGTCCTTGCTCTGGAGAAAGCCCGCCGCGCCGAGATACGCGGAAGCTCCCACGTCCTCCACGGTGAGGATCGTGTTGATGACATCCTCGCGGGTGCGCAGCGCGGGCAGGGTGTACCGCGCCTGCTCCGCAACGGGGGTGCCGCCCACGACGCCGATGATCTGGGTGATCAGCGAGACGTGCGCCGCCTCGTGCTGCCCGAAGGTGGTGAGGTAGCTCAGTTCCGTGTCCTTGAGCAGGTTGCTGGCGATGAGAGCCTTGTACAGCACGTTCTCGAAGTGTTCGAGGGTGAGCGCGTAGTTCATCACTTCTACGTCGTTTGCCAATGTAACCATCGTCGGTGTTCTCCCTGGCGAACCGGGCGGGAAGGCGACTGCTTCGCGCCCGGTGGTTGCGGTCTCATGAAACGAACGGTGTGCATCGTGGACTTAGGCGAGGAGCGGCCCCGCGAGGGAGAGCGTCTGGTCGGGCGTCAGCACGCTGTCGAGCGCACCGTACACGGGTGCCTTGTTGTCGAGCGCACGCAAGGCTGCCGCGTGGCGGGCCTCGACCTGCACGATGCCGCCCGCCACGGTGAGGATGCCCTTGTCCTGGATGAACCGCGCCGCGCCGGTGTAGGCACCGACGCCCACGTCTTCCAGCACGCGCAGGAAGCCGATGATGCCCGCCTGATCGGTGAACGCGGGGAACTTGTAGGTCGCCTGCTCCGCGACCGGCATCCGGCCCGCGCCGGAGATCGCGTCGGTGAGCAACTTGACGTGCTCGGCCTCTTGCCTCCCGTACTGCCGTGCGGCTTCGAGGGCATTGCCCGTCAGCTTGCCGCTGGCGATGGCGTCGCGGTAGGCGCGGTCTTCCAGATGTTCGAGCGTCAGGGCGAAATTGAGGATGTCAATGTCGTCCTTCAGGTCGGCGGCGAGGGCTTGCGACTCATTGAAGGCGAGGTTGTGGAAGAGCGCGAGCGCGGCGGCACTGCCCACGACGCCCCGCAGCACTGCGCGGCGCGACGCAGCCACATTCACAATCTCCAAGATACGGTGTTCCATGAGGTACAGGCTCCTTACCCCTCGCGGGGTGGTGATAGGCGGGGGCAATCAAACCGGCGGTCGTGATTGCATACCTCCCTTACGGGGAGAGCACCCGATTGGATGTATGGTCGTGCATATTCGGGGTCACCACGATGCGACGACCCGAGAACGGTGCAATGACCGTGCGATGCGTCCGTTGTGGCACCCACGTTGCGATAAGGTAGCGAGAACGCGCAACGAAGCGCGGTTCACCGTACCAATGGAGGTATCGCACCAATGACAGACCTCTCGGCCCGCACGCTGAGTGCAGCGATGCTCGGCATAGTGGGCGTGTTCTTCGTGTTTCTCGTGGGGGCGGGGCTGGCGACGGGTGGCCTCCTCCCGGCGGGCGGCAACGCGGGCGGTGCCGCCGCGCCCCTCGGCGGCGGTGAGCAGCAGTCGGCGGCGATGGCGGACGTGGGGCGCGGGCGGCAACTGTTCCAGCAGTTCAACTGCGCGGCCTGCCACAGCGTCAATGGGCAGGCGGGCGTCGGGCCGACGATGCGCAACCTCGCGGGGGCGCAACGCCGCTTCACCGACGGCACCACGGCGGTGGCGGACGACGAGTATCTCAAGCAGGCCATCCAGCAGCCAAACGCCCGCATCGTGCAGGGTTACGCCGAGAACATCATGCTCAACGTCACGAAGACGTATCAGGCCGAACTCGACAAGGACGACGTGACGAACGCCCTGATCGCGTACATCAAGAGCCTCAAGTAGCGGCTTCGTTTCGTGCGGAGGGGAGGCGGCGGGCGTAGAGCCTGCCGCTTTCCGTTTGCCGATAGCGACGGCAGCAATTTCTGGTGTAGGGACGGTTCGTGAACCATCTGCGCCAACCAATCCGGTTCTTCCTGCGTATCGTCGGTCTAGCTGCGGCCACTCCGACGATACGCAACCTCCCTCTCGACCGCTCCGCTCGCGTCGTGCTCGTGTTCCGCAGTCCGTACGACGGGAACGTGGTGCAGGCGAACGCGAAGGGCAACGATAGAGCCGCATTCGTTGGCAACAATGTTCGTGAACCGCCGCCTTGCCGGGGTACCGGGGTACGATATCGGGTGCAAGCACCGAACCACCGGGGCAGGGCGGTTCACGAACCGCCCCTACGACGCGACTCCCTGTATACGGCTGATCGCGTTCCGCACCGACGTAGGGATTCGTTCATGAAACTGCTCTCGTGGAATGTCAATGTGCGGCGGGACGCGGCGGGGCAAGTCGCCGCACTCGCGCCGTACGCGCCGGATATCGTGGCACTGCAGGAGGTGGCACGGGGACGGGTCGCGGCCTTCCGGGGAGCGTTCGCGGCAATCGGGCTGCCGCACATGGCGGAAACGATGGGCGCGTGGGCGAACCCGGAGGGGAATCGGCAACGCGAACGCGGTGTGCTGATCGCGGCGCGGTGGCCCCTCGTGCCGCTGCCCGACGCGCCCGCGTTCGCCGTGCCGTGGCCCGAACGCCTGCTCTCCGTGCGTATCCTCGCACCGGGCGGCGAAATCAAATTGCACAACGTCTACATGCCCATGAGTGTCCGCTACGCGGAACCGAAGCTGACCACGCTCACGCGCTTGTGTGATCGCCTTGCGTGTGGGAGTGCGACGCCGTGCATCCTCTGTGGCGACTTCAACCTGCCGCAGGCGGAGTTGGCGGACGGAACCCTCATCACCTTCGCGCAGACACGCACGAAAAGCGGCGGCTACACGCTCCCCACGTCTGCGGGCAAGCGGGCGATGCACGCGGCGGAACACAGGGTCATGCGCTCCCTCGCGGATCACGACCTGCCGGACGTGTACCGGCAATTGCACGGCTTCGGCGCGACCGACGCCAGTTGGTTCGCGCCGAACAGCGGGGCCGGATTCCGCCTCGATCACGTCTTTGCGTCGCGGTGCTTACGGGCGCGGTCGTGCCGCTACCTGCACGATGTGCGCGAACGACGCCTGAGCGACCACAGCGCGGTGGAGGCGGTGTTCGCCCATTAGAGCGGTATTCGTCGGGGTGCGGCAGTTGGAGTTTGCTCACGTGGCACCGTGATCTCCCCGCGCATCGTTCTTCACCGACACAAACAGGAAGGGGGCAGGCCGTCGCTGGCCCGCCCCCTTCGCATCAGATGAACGCTATGCCTTCACCTTGGCGATGTACTTGAACCACGGGGTACCGCCGAGGATCGGGGGATGGACGATGCCCTTCGTGTCGGGCTTGATGAGATAGAACTCGCGGCTGTGGTAGAGCGTGAGGTGCGAGCCGGACTGCACGAAGATCTGCTCGGCCTGCTCGTAGAGCTTGACGCGCTCGTCCTTGTTCGTGGTCGCGTACGCCTTCGCGGAGATGCTGTCGAACATCTCGTCCTTGTAGTGCGAGCCGTAGTAGTCCGACTTCGAGACGAACAACTGGTTGTGCCAGTTCGAGGGGTCGGCGTAGTCGCTGCCCCAGTTGCCGTCTGCGGCGTTGAACTTCATGCCCATGCGCCGCATCTGCCGCCGCATCGAGTACGACGCGGCATCGTAGGCGCGAATCTGTACGTCAATGCCGAGGTTCTTCTTCCACTCCGCCTGCAAGAATTCGTACATCGGCTTCCGGGTGCTCGCTGTGGAGGTGCTGTGCTCGATCACGAATTCCGCCGGAAAGCCCCGACCGTCCGGGAAGCCCGCTTGCGCCATCAGTTCCTTTGCCCGCGCCACGCCGCCCGTGATCGCCGCCTTCTCGTTGAAGCCGGGGATGTTCTCCGGCAGCATCGTCGGGGCGTCGGTGAACAGCCCTTGCAGCACGGTGTCAATGAGCGTCTTGCGGTCGAAGCCGAGGTTCAGAGCCTGCCGCACCCGCACGTCGTCGGTGGGCTTGTTCGTGCAGTCCAACAGGAGGAAGACCGTGCCGGAACCGGGGAAAGGCGTCAACTCCCGCGAGAGCTTGGCGTCGCCGCGCACACGGGCGAGGTCGCCCGCCGCGAGCAACGCCTGATCAATCTCGTTCGCCTCGTAGGCACCGATAGAACTCTTGCGCACGTCCTCGAAGGTCTTCTGCTCCACGCGGGTAATTATGGGCTTCGGCCCCCAGTAGCGCTCGTTGCGCTCCAGCGTGTAGCCCACGTCCATCTTCCACTCGCGCAGCACGTACGGGCCATTGGAAACCACATTGGGGCCGAACGTCCACTTCTCCTTGAGCGTGTCAATCGCCTGCTTCGGCGTCGGCAGGCACGTCCACGTCGCGGCGATGAGCGGGAAGAAGGTCGTCGGCTCGGTGAGCGTCACTTCAAACGTGCGGTCGTCAACGGCCTTGACGCCAAGCTCGGTCGGCGGCACCTTGGCGGTCTCGACTTCCTTGCCGTTCTTGATGCCGTAGAGCGCACTGGTGTACTTGCTCTTGGTGGCGGGGTCCATCACGCGGCGGAAGGAGTACTCGAAGTCCTTCGCCGTGATCGGGGTGCCGTCGCTCCACGTCACGCCGGGGCGCATCTTGAAGGTGAACACGGTGGCGTCGGCGTTCGCGGTGTAGCTCTCCGCCATGCCGGGTTCGAACATGCCGTTGTTCGGGTTGACCACGATCAGCCCCTCGAACATCTGGCTCGCCAGATACGGGCTGGTGATGATCGCGGGGTCAATGCCGTCCGGCTGCGGGCCATCGGCCCAGCGGAAGGTCTGCGTCGCCGCGAGGTTCGCCGCCGGGATGGCGGTGGGCGCACCCGCCGCCGCCATCATCGCGGGGGCGACGGTCGGGGCAACCGCCGCCGCCATTGTCGGTGCGGCAGCAGCCGTGGTCGGGGCAGCGGCGGCAGAAGCGGCGCGAGTGGCGGCGGTCGTCGCCGCTGCCGGGGCCATTGTTGCCGCAGCACCGAGGCTCTGCGGCACGGCGGTCGCCGTGGCGGTCGCGGCGGCGGGAGCGGCGGCGGTCGGTGCCGCACCTGTAGTGGCGGCGGGGGCCGTGGTCGGGGCAACGGTGGGAACGCCCGCCGCCTCGCCGCAGGCCGCAAGGGCCGCTGTCACCGCGCCCGCCGCCGAGAAGGCAAGCACGCACCGTCGCGTCACCGTGTGTTTCGTGAGAGCCAAGTCTGTACCCATGCGTCCGTTCCTTCCACATTGCACCGACCCCGCACGCCCACGCGCCGGGGATACGCGCCTACTTCTTCATGTACGGGTCGAAGGCGTCCCGCAACCCGTCGCCCACGAAGTTGAACGACAGAACCGTGAGCGACAAGAGGATCGCGGGGGCGATGAGCATGTGCGGGTAACTGCGCATCGCCGCGACGCCGTCCGAGATCATCAGCCCCCACGAGGGAAAGGGCGCGTTCACGCCGAGGCCGAGAAAGCTGATACCGGCCTCACCGAGGATGGCGGCGGGGATCGCCAGCGTCATCGCCACGATCACCACGGGCAGGGCGTTCGGCAGCAGGTGCCGCAGGATGATGCGCCCGTCCTTCGCGCCCATCGCCCGCGCCGCCTCGATGTACTCCTTCTCCTTGAGCGAGAGCACCTGCCCGCGCACGAGGCGCGAGGTGGTAAGCCACGAGAGCAGGCCCAACCCGATGAAGACGCCGAGCACGCCGCCGCTGGCGTTGTCGAGGTTCTTCAGCGGCAGCCACGGGCCATCGGTCGTCACCTGAAACTTCGCCCGCAGGAAGGTGAGGATGAGGATCACGAACAGCAGGTTCGGGATCGCGTAGAGCACATCCACGATGCGCATCAGCACCGTGTCCACGGTCTTGCCGAAGTAGCCGGAGATCATGCCGACCGGCACGCCGACGAGCAGGATGGTGAGCGGGATGAAGATACCCACGGTGAGCGAGATGCGCGTGCCGTAGATCAGGCGGCTGAGGATGTCGCGCCCGAGCTGGTTGTCGGTGCCGAGCAGATGGTACGAACTCGGACGCACGAGGTTCTGCCGCACGGCGTTGAGATCCTGCGTGCGGAAGTCGTACGGGGCGACGAACGGCGCGAGCAGGGCGACGAGCGCGATCACCGCGATGAACACGAGGCCCGCCACGCTCGCCCTGTTCCTGATGAACCGCCGCATCGCGTCCTGCGTGAGGGACCGGCTTTTGCGCGGCACCACAAGGGCGGGGACGCGGGTCGCGCTCGCACCTTGCGCGGCGGTCGTGGTGGTGTTCGTTGCCATGCGGGGTCTCCTCGATTTATTCGTAGGCGATGCGGGGATCGAGCACACCGTAGAGCACATCCACGAGGAGATTCATCACCGCGATGATCGCGGCGAAGAGCAGCACGGCACCGAACAGCACGGGGTAGTCGCGCCCGTAGATGCTCTTGATGAAGTATCGCCCCAACCCCGGCACATTGCACACCGTTTCCACGAAGAACGAACCGACGATCACATTGGCGAACTGCAATCCCATCACGGTAATGACCGGGATGAGGGCGTTCCGCAAGGCGTGGCGGATGATCGTCAGCCGCTCGTTCACGCCCTTCGCACGGGCGGTGCACACGTAGTCCTGCCGCAACACCTCCAGAAGGCTGCTGCGCGTGTACCGGGCGAGCGAGGCAGCGGGGGCGAGCGCGAGGGCGAAGGCGGGGATGATCGCCTCCTTCGAGAACGGCCCGTTCCACCCGCCCGTCGGCACGAGGCCCAACTGGATGGCGAAGAACAGCACGAGGAGCGACGCGACCACGTACGACGGGGCCGAGATGCCGAAGATCGCCCCGAAGGTGGCGAGGTAGTCAACGGGGGTGTTCTGGCGCACGGCACTGATTGTGCCGAGCGTGATGCCAATGATCGCCGCGATCACGATGCTCAGCAGCCCCAACTGGATCGAGACGGGGAAGAAATCGCGCACGATGTCCGCCACGTCGCGCCCCGGCTGGCTGAACGACGGGCCGAACCTGCCCTGCAAGATGTTGCCGAGATAGTCTATGTACTGCTGCCAGAGGGGCTTGTTCAGCCCGTATGCCTCGTTCAGCCGCTCAATCGTGGCGGCGGAGGCTTTCTCGTCGGAGTCGAACGGCCCGCCGGGGATAGAGCGAATGAGGATGAACGTGATCGTGTACACCGCGAGCAGGGTCGGGATGAGGAGCAGCACACGCCGCACGATATACCGCACCATAAGGCATCGTCTCCCACGAAATAGTTGGCAGTCGGCGGTCGGTAGTCGAGAGTGAAATCCACAGACGCATCGGCATTCGCATGGTACTGCCAACTGACGACGAACCGCCACCCGCGCCGAATATTCTGCGCCGGAACGAACGCCCGCGTCTATGGCAGTTTCACCGATGCTGTCCGGGGAAAACTGTGCAGCATCCTAACAGGCGCGGTGCCTCGTGTAAAGGCACAATGAAGGTCGGGGCGGAAACGCCCATGCGGTGTTCAGGAAGGGGCGGTGTTCGTACAGTTGCACGGGGAACGCCCAACCCCCCAAGCTCCCCGCCCCCGTAGGGCCGGGGGGGTTGGGCGCGTTTACACCGCCGCCAGCACCGCGTCCGTATCGGTCACGGTGGCGAATTCCCCGTGCAGGTTGGCGAGGCTAACGGAATGGATGTCGGCGGCGCGGTGCGTCCGTCCGTCCGGGCCGGTACGATCCCACGCGGCGGTGGCGTCCCCCACGAGGTAGACGACGAAGCCGAGGTTGCCCGCCATGCGCGTGGTCGTCTCCACGCACTGATTCACCGTGAGGCCCGCGATCACGAGCGTTTCCTGCCCCGCGCCGCGCAGCCGCGCTTCGAGATCGGTGCCGACGAAGGCACTGTGGCCCCATTTGTCCAGCACTATTTCACCGGGCAGCGGTTGCGCAGCCTCCTTGAAGGCGTGTCCGGGTTGACCGGGCGCGAAGGGCGAACGGGGGCTGCTGCCGTTGTCGCGGATATGAATGAGCGGACGCCCCGCCCGCCGCCACGCCGCGAGCAGGCGACCGATGTTCGCCTCCGCGTCGGGGTTGTTGCGCGGGGCGCGGTTGTCGTCCAGTGCCTGTTGCACGTCAACCACCAGCAACACGGCGTTCGGCGGCAATGCGATCTGCTCCGTCTCCATCTCCGTCCCTCCGTCGCTCATGCCTCGTCCAGTTCCTTCGGGCGCATGACGGCGCGGCCCGCGTCGCGCTCCTCTGCGATGAACGAGCCGCCGGGATATGCGTACGCGGGGTAGTCGAGCGGCTTGACATTGTGCTTACCTACGCGCTCCTCGATTTCGAGCGCGTACACGCTCGTGCGGGCGATGTCGTCGTCCGGCATGATCGCGTAGTCCACGCCGGGGACGAGATGCGGGGCGTACTTCGCCATCAGCCCGTCGAGGGTGTGCCGCTTTTCTGCGGCGTCCGCGACCACACGCAGCGGCCCGTAGCAGACCACGCTCGCGTACTCGGTCGAGAAGTCGAACGGCGTTCCGGCGGGCAGCACGCGCCCGAACTCGGTGGCGGTGAAGCAGCCGCGCCCCGGCTCCGCGTCGAGCATCGCCCGCAACCGCCCACTGCCCGCCGTGTGCCAGTAGATGCGCCCCTCCCCGTACCAGAAGTAATTGCTGTGCAGCATCGGCTCGCCCCTGAAGACGGATGCAAGATACCCCACGGGCGCGAGCGCGAGCAACCGCTCCATCCATTCGTCTTCGCGCAGGGCGCGATCCCTGCGCCGCAGTTGCGTCACGGGCCGCGAGAGGTAGTCCGGCATCGGTGGTTCCCCTTTCCGGGTGGGTCGGCGGTCGGTAGTCGGCAGCGAAATGCGAATGCCGATGCGTCCATGGATTTCACTACCGGCTACCCGACTACCGCCAACTAATTGTGTATAATGACAATCGTGCTTGTCATGAGACACAAGTGTAGCAAAACGGCGCGGGCGGTCAATAGGGTCGGGTGTATTCCGGCATATGCGAGGAGGGGACAATGACGGACACGCTCGATCTGGGGCGGCTGGAACCGGGGGGCAGCACGCCGCTCTACCGGCAGATCGCGGAGCGCATCGCGGCGCGGGTGGCGAACGATACTCTCCCCCCCGGCACGCGCCTGCCCACCGTGCGGGCATTGGCGAAGCAGCTCGGCGTCGGCGTCATCACCGCCGCGCAGGCATACGAGACATTGGGCGCGATGGGCCTCGTGTCCGGTCAGGTCGGGCGCGGCACCTTCGTGCGGGAGCAGGCAGCGAGCGACGAGCGGCAAGCAGCGAGCGAAGATGCGTCCGATTCCCGACTCGCGGCTCGCGGCTCGCGGCTCGTGGCTGCCCTCGTGGGCGATCCCGAACTGACGCCGCCCTCCTCCGCCCTGACGCTGCCGCCCTTTCCCGTGCCGGTGCGGGCGGCGCGGGCGGCCCTCGCGGCACCGGGGCGGCGGCGCGACACGATCTCGCTCGCCAGCGGGCAACCGGGGCCGGATGTGCTGCCCGTCGCGGCCCTGAAGCGGGCGTGGCGGGCGGCGACGGACGAACTCGACGGCGACGCCCTCGGCTACGGCCCCTCCCCCGGCGACTACGACCTGCGCGATGCACTGGCTGCCCGGTGCGCGGGGTGGGGCTTCGCCGCGACCGCCGACGATGTGCTCGTCACCACGGGGGGGCAGCAGGGGATAGACCTCGTGGCCCGCGCCCTCGTCGGCCCCGGCGAGCGCGTGGCGAGCGAGGTGCCGACCTTCGCGGCGGCGTTGGACATCTTCGCGGCGGCGGGCGCACGCATCGCCCCGGTCGCCACCGACGGGGGCGGCATGGATATGGCATCGCTTGCGGCGGTCTGTGAGCGCGAACGGCCCCGCCTCATCTACACCGTGCCGACTTCGCACAACCCCCTCGGCACGGTGCTGTCGGTGGAGCGGCGGCGGCAATTGCTCGCGCTCGCCGCTCGCCACGGTGCGCTGATTCTGGAGGACGACCACTGCAACCCCTTCGTGTACGACCGCGACCCGCCCCCCGCCGTGAAGGCCGGCGACACCGACGGGCGGGTGTTGTACCTCTGGAGCGCGGCGAAGACCGTCGCCCCCGACCTGCGCGTCGGGGGGATGATCGCGGGGCCATCGCTGATGGCGCGGCTCGTGGCGATGAAGATGGTTACGGATCGCTTCACGGCGCGGTTGCCGCAACGGGCATTGCTGCACTACTGGAACCTGAACGGCGGCAAGGCAGCGGCGCGGGACGTGGCGACGATGCACGCCACCTACCGCGAACGGCGCGACGCCGCCCTCGCCGCCCTTGCCGCGCACATGATCCCGTATGCCACGTGGAACACGCCGGAGAGTGGCCTGAATATCTGGCTCACCTTGCGGGGCGGCTTCGCGGCGGGGGAAGTCGCGGCGGCGGCGTTGACCGAGGGGGTCGCCACCGTGCCGGGGGAGGCATTCTACCCCCCCGGTGTGGACGTGCCGCCGTACCACCTCCGCCTCACCTTCGCGGACAACCCGCCGGAGGTACTCATGGAGGGGATACGCCGCCTCGCGCACGCCTGCGAGCGCGTCGCGGCCCTCGGCACGGCGGAGCGGCGGGCCGTCGCCCTTCCCGTGTAGTCGGCGGTCGGCAGTGAAATGCGGGGATGCAA
>JAABUN010003224.1_pt1 | contig 26065 bp, 21 predicted proteins | sample 5559311 | NCBI WGS metagenome assembly JAABUN01 (sample SAMN10711877, study PRJNA513370) | rock metagenome | isolation source: Antarctica rocks | place: Antarctica: Victoria Land, Siegfried Peak sud
GCAGGTCGGCGGGCAGGAGGGGAGGCCGGGGGCGGCCGGCGGCGACCTGCGGCGGGCGGGCGGGTTGCCGGGTGGGGGTACCCCGGCGGAGGGTAATCCGGACGCGGTTCCGAACGGGGCACCCCCGATGGGTGCGCGAGAGGCACGGGTGGGGGATTACCACAAGGAGATCCGAGCGCTGGCCGGCGGCATCTGGGTCGCCAAGGCGCAGGCCATCAACGGCCAGCCGGCCTCGGGGGCGGACGCCATCCGCCTGCAATTCAGTCCGGCCGGCGGCCCGCCCCCGGGAGCCATGATGGGTGCGCCGGGTGGCATGCCACCCGGCGGGGCGGGAATGCCCGGTGCGGGACAGACGCTCTACGATAGCCTCGTCATCGAGACCGACATGGTCCGGTTCGGCCGCCCGGGCGGGACCGAGCGGGACGTATTCCAGTTCAAGCTGAACCCGTTCCGAACGCCCAAAGAGATCACCCTGTCGAGCCACGACACGAGGAAGATGACCCAGTACATCTACGAACTGAAGGGTGACAAGCTCCGCCTGGCCGGGTACAAGACGCCGCATGAGCCGGACCGGCCCTACGGGTTCGACGTGAAGGACCAGCCGAAGAATGGGGCCGACCTGTGGGTGATCGAGCTGGAGTTGCAGAAGTTTATCCCGCCGGCGGGGGGATCGGGGATGCCGGGAGGGCCAGGGAGACCGGGGGCAATGGGGTTGAGCGGCTACGGGAAACCGGGGTCGGGCGGGCCGGGCAGCCTTCCGCCTGGCGGAAGCGGCGGACCCAAGAAGCGGGAGTAGCCCCCCGTCACGGCCACGCCAGCGTCACCCGTGCCGCCGGGCGCTGAGTAAGAACGCCTCCGCCTGCCCCACGTCCGGGGCCGGCGGCAGCACGCTAACTAACCGGGCCGCCTGCAACTCGGCGGTCAACTCCGCCGCCCGGGCGTCGATGTCGGCCGCCGATACGTCACCGTTCCGGATCGCACGCAACTCGGCCGCGTGGTCGCCGACTTCGACCATCACCTCCCCCGTCCGGCAGACGTGCAGCCCGGCGTGCAGCAGTCGGATCAGGTGCATCGCGGGCTTGCCGGGGGCCGCCTTCCGCTTCACCAGGGCCGCCTGCGACTGAGCGTAGCCAAGGTACGCGGCGACGACTGCCTGCGACAGGAACGCCCCGCGCACCCGGCGCAACTCGTCGCCGAGCGGGGTCGTGCGGGTCACGAGCGGCGACCACAGCATCTCAAGGATAATCGGGCTGCCTTTGAGCGCCAGCCGGACGAACTTCTCGACCTCGAAATCGACCGCGTCAATGCCGTCGACGATCGATTCGACCTGCTCCGGCGGCTTCGACAGCGACCAGTGCCACGCGGCCGGCGGGACGAACACGCCGCGACGGTCCACGTCACTCGCCGGGCCGGCCAGGCCGTAGGCGTGTGACCCGGTGGTCACGCCGAGGATGACGAAGGGGCCGACATCGACGCTCACGCGCCGCGCTCCAGCTTCAACAAAGCGGCCTTGCGTTCGACGCCCCAGCGGTAACCACGCAGGCGGCCATCGGTGCCGACGACGCGGTGGCACGGCACGACCACCCCGGCCGGGTTGGCGGCCACCGCCCCGGCGACCGCCCGCACCGCCGTCGGCGACCCCAGCGCCACCGCCCCGGCGGCATACGTACTCGTCTCACCCCGCGGAATCGTCGCCAGCCACGCCCACACCCGCCGCTGGAACGGCGTCCCGGTCGCGGCCACCGGCACCGTCGCCGGCCGGCCACTCGTGACCTCGTCGGCGATGGCCGCGCACCACCCGACCACCGCCCCGGTCCCGCGCTCGCTCCTCGGGAAGCGTGCATGGTGTAGTGCCTCGGCCTCGGCGGCAGAGTCCGCGAACGCGGCCGCGGTCACGCCGTCGGCGGTGCCGGCGACGATCAGGACGCCGAGCGGCGTTTCGGCCAGGGTGTGCGTCATACGGTGATCTTTTCGCGTTGCCGGGCCAGGAACCGGAGCAGTTCGCCGGCCAACAGCACCGGCGACGTGCCGACGATGATGACCGCCCACTCCCGCGCCGTCAATGGCACGGTGCGGAAAACGTCGCCGCCGACCTGCACCAGCACGACCTGACCGACGAGGATGACGGCCGCGATGCCCAGGAAGATCGGGTTGTCGAACACGCCCCGCAGCGCCGACTTGGTCGTCCCGAAGCAGCGGGCGTTGAACAGGTTCCAGAACTGCATCAGCACGAACACGCTGAAAAACACCGTCAGCCACCACTTCTCGTCCGGGTCGTCGGCCACCCCGCCGGGCAGCTTCGGCATATACAACAGGAACCCGAGCAGGATCGCCAGGAACAGCCCGCCGACGCCGAAGATGCGCCGCGACATGGCCGGGGTGATGATGAACGCATCCGGGTGCCGGGGGCCGCGGGCCAGTACCCCGGCGTTCGGCGGCTCGGTCGCCAGCGCCAGGGCCGCGAACGTGTCCATGATGAGGTTCACCCACAGCATCTGCATGACGGTGAGCGGGAAGTTGACGCCGAGGAACGGCCCGAGGAGCGCGATGCCAAGCGCCACAACGTTGATGGTCAGTTGGAACAATATAAATCGCTGGATGTTCTCGTACAGCCCGCGGCCCCACCGGACGGCCGTGACAATGCTGCCGAACGAGTCGTCGAGCAGCACCACGTCGGCCGCCTCCTTGGCCACGGCCGTCCCGGTCAGCCCCATCGCCAGGCCGACCTTGGCGTAGTTCAGGGCCGGGGCGTCGTTGGTCCCGTCGCCGGTGACGGCCACAACCTCGCGCTGGTCTTGGAGCAGGCGCACCAGCCGCAGCTTGTCCATCGGCCGGGCGCGGGCGAGAATTTTGAGCTTCTTGGCCGCCCGGCTCGCCTCGGGGTCGCTGAGGGCCGCGAACTCGGCCCCGGTCATCTCGGCGTCGGGGTCGGGTTCCCCGGTGAGCAGGCCGATCTGCCGGCCGATCTCCCGCGCCGTGGCCGGCGTGTCGCCGGTGACGATCTTGACATCCAGCCCCGCCCGCCGGCAGGCGACGATGGCCGCCGGCACCTCCGGCCGGACCGGGTCGGCGATGGCGACGAACCCGAGCCAGGTCAGGTCGGCGACCTGCCCCTCGACGGCCGCCGGCACGTCGACCCCGTCCCGGTAGGCCAATCCCAGGGTCCGCATGCCGCGGGCCTGCAACCCCTGCAAGTCGTCGAGGATCGCCGCCCGGGCGTCGGCCGTCAGCGGCGTCGGCGCGTCCCCGCCGGCGACGGTCGCGCAGTGCCCCAGCACCACCTCCGGTGCCCCCTTGACGTGCAGCAGTCGGCCGCCCGCGGCGTCGGTCCCGGCCGTGGCCATGAACTTCCGCTCGGTCGAGAAGGGCAGTTGCGCCCCGACGGCGAAGCCGCTCCGCGCGGTCAGGTAGTTCACCCCCTGGCCGTCGAGCCAGACGAGCAACGCCCCCTCGGTCGGGTTGCCCAGGGCCTTTAACTCGCCGTTCTCGCGGCTCAACTGCGCCGTCGAGTTGGCGCTGATGGCATCGACGTACCGGGCCGCTGCCGACCCGGCCGGTGCGTCCTTCAAGGATCGGCCGCCGAGCGCGGGGAACCGGGCCTCGAGTACCTGCATCTTGTTCTGGGTCAGGGTGCCGGTCTTGTCCGAGCAGATGACCGTCGCCGCCCCGATGGTTTCGCAGGCGTGCATCTTGCGGACGAGGGTATTCTGGGCCGTCATCTTCCGCATCGAGTACGCCAGGCTCAGCGTCACGCTCATGGCCAGCCCCTCCGGCACCGCGACGACGATGATGACGACCGCGATCATGAAGTAGTTCAACAGCGCCGATGCCCCCTCCGCCGGCAGCCACTCGCCCACGGTCGGCGGCAGGACGCCGGCGGCGGCCGCGATGCCGAGGCCCGCCGCGGCGAGCAACCCCCCGGCCCCAACGGCGACCAGCCACCGCGGCAGGGAGTCCTCGTCCAGCCACTCCGGCACGCGCACGGGCTGGCCGAACGCCGCCAGCCCTTCGAGGGTGATTTTGAGCCAGACCCGGTGCAGCGCGACGGCCACCCCGGCGAACAGAATCCCGACGACCGCCCACTGGCCGCCGGTGAACCGCAGGTCGCCGACGACCGCCCCCCGGGCGACCAGGGCGAAGAACGTCGCGGCGGCGATCCCCAGCCCGACGATGCCGATCCACTTCGACAGCTTGTCGAGTTGTTCGTTCAGCGGCGTCCGCTCGTCCGTCTGCTCGCTCGCCTTCCGCCCCAGTCGGCCGAGTTCCGTGCGGTCGCCGACGGCCTCGACCCGGACGACGCCGAACCCGTCGGCCACCATCGTCCCCCGGTACGCCTTGTGGACCGGGTAGGCGTAATCCTTGCTCTCGGGGAAGCTGCCGGCCGGCCCCTTCTTGACCGGGAGCGCTTCGCCCGTCAGGCTCGATTCGGCCACACTCAAGGCGACGGCCTCGACCACCGCCCCGTCGGCCGGCAACTCCTCGCCGGTCTCGATCAGCAGCACGTCGCCGACCACCACGTCCCGCTTCGGCACGGTCACGAACTGCCCGCCGCGGACGGCCTTCACGGGCACGTCGTCGTTCACCTGGTTCAGCACGTCGAACTCGCGGGCCGCCCGGTACTCGTTGACGAACGCCAAGGTCGTGGCCAGGAGAATGGCGACGACGATCGCCAGCCCCTCGATGTACTCCCCCTTATAAAAGCCGACGCCGATCTGGATGGCGGCGGCGATGATCAGGATGCGGATGACCGGGTCGGCGAACTTCGCGAGCCATTGCTTCCACCACGGCTCCCGGGCCGGCGGGGTGAGGACGTTGTGCCCGTGCGCGCGGCGGTTCGCCTCCACCCCGGCCGGGGTCAGGCCGGGGAACCGGGCGTTCAGGGAGACGGCCGCTCCGGCGGCGGGCGGGTCGGCGGGGGCGGCCATGAGCGACGGGTCTCGGGTGCGGCGCGGCGAGTCAGCTGGTAGTTTAGGGCTACGCCGCCGAACAGCCCGTCGGACGCCGGCGGGGCAGGGGAGTAATGATGATTGATGAATGGAAGCGTAGACGAGGCGGCCCGCGTCTGCTCGTCGTCCATTCATCCCTCACCATTCATCACTCATCATTACTACTTGCTCCCAGCCCCGGCCCGGTCAACTGCCCGGTCGCCAGCGTCCCCGTCGTGGTCGTGAACAAGCCCGGGAAGCGTTCCGCCCACCCGGCGTTGGCCGCCGGGACGTACTGCCGGGCGTTCGCCTCGATCGCCGCCACGGTCGGCAGGTGGGCCGCCAGGCCGGCGCTGTGGATCAGAGACGCGCCGGGGCAGGTCAGGTCTTGGACGCAGCAGAACAACCCGCGGGCCTGGGCGGCCGCGGCCAGGAGGAGCGATTGCGTCTGCCCCTTGCACGCCTTGAATGCCGCCCCGGTGTACCCCATCTCGACGGCCAATTCGAGACTCGCCAGGTCGGTCAGCGACTCGTCGATGACGACGGGCTTCAATTTGGCCGCGGCGTGGACCCGGTTCTCGGGGTGGGCACCCAAATCACGCGCCGTCGGCTGTTCTATGTACTGGATGCGCTCATATGCCGCCGGGTCGGACGCGGCCAGGGTGTGCAGGACCTCCAGCAAGTAGTCGACCGACCGGCACTTCTCGTTGAAGTCGAGGGAGTACGCATTGACTCCGCCAGCCGCCTCAGCAACGGCGTGGACGGCCCGAACGCGGGCCAAGTCCCAGCCCATGTCGTCGCCGGCGAGTTTGATTTTCAGGTGCGTCAGCCCATCGCGCGTGATCCACTCGCCGAGCGTCTCCGGCAAGCCGTCATTCACCGGTATCGTCACGTCCGCCGGGGTCAGCGGGTCGAGCGCCCCGACCAGGTGATACAGCGGCAGGGCGGGGCGCGGGTCGGGGGTGACGAACTCGCTCAGGTGCCGACCGGCGAACGCGGGGCCGAGGAACCGGGCCAGGTCGCCCGGCAGCATATCCGGCCCGTACAGGCGGTAGACGCTGACGCCGTGGAGCTTGCCGAAGGCGTCGTGCAGGGCGGCGTCGAACGGCGACGCGGCCACCAGGGCGGCCAGCACCGGCACCGACTCCGGCAGGCCGAGATCATGCGTCACCGCCGCGGCCGTGCCGGTGATGTCGGGTTCGAGGGCGTGCGTCACGTCGACCGGGTGGCCGGTCTGTTGGCACGTTCGGTAAATGCCCGCGACCCGGCCGGCGACCGCCCGCATCGCGGCGAGGGTGTCGGCGTAGGGCAGCACGCCACTCGGGAACGCCCACACGTTGCCGAGCGGCATACTCGACGTGCCGACGGCCACGCGCCCGTCAGCCCCTTCGCCGGTCACGGTGGCGGTCAATAGCGTGACCCGGTCGACGGCCGTCCCGCCGAACTTGATCGGCGTCCGGTAGGCGAAGTCGGCCGCGTCGAAGGCCACGTCTTGGATGCGCATCGGAGCCAGGAGACTGGGAGTACTGATGAGTTATGAATGATGAATCCTGGCCAGGTGAACCAGAGCTACAAGCCGCCCTCCCATGTTCGTCCTCCTTCATCATTCATAACTCATCAGTACTCCCATGCCACCCGATTGGCAACTCCCCGACGGCGTCGATCGCGGCTTGTGGGACTACCTGCACAGCACCGACATGGTCGCCGGGTACGACGCCCAGGTGGCGGCGTCGCCCTTGGCCCGGGCCGATGTCGCCGTGTGTGAGCGGGTGTTCGCCCGGCCGGGGCGGCTGGTCGACCTCGGCTGCGGCACCGGCCGGTTGGCCGTCCACTTCGCCGGCCGCGGGTTCGCCTGCACCGGCGTCGACCTGTCTGCGGAAATGCTGGCCCGGGCCGGAGCGAACGCCGGCCGGGCCGGGGTGGCCGTCGACTGGGTGATGGCGAACCTGGTGGACTTGGCCCCGCTCAGGGACCACTCGTTCGACTACGCCGCGTCGCTGTTCAGCACCCTCGGCATGGTCCGCGGGGCCGGCAACCGCACCGCGGCCGTGGCGAGTATGCACCGGGTATTGGCCCCCGGTGGACGGTTGGTCTTGCACGCCCACAACCGGTATTTTCGCGGCCTCGGTTGGAAGCGCGTGGCCGGGCAATGGCTGGCGACGGCCGCCGGGCGGCCGGGGGCGGGCGACGTGACCATGCCGCAGGCGTATGCCGGGGCGGCGCTGACCCTGCACCACGCTACCAGCCGCGGTCTGAAGCGGCTCCTGGCCGACCACGGCTTCCGCATTGACGAACTGCTGGAAGTCAACGTCGACGGGGCCGTCCGGCCGAGCGGGTGGGCTGACCCGACGCGGGCCTACGGGTTCCTGGCGGTCGCTACTCGGGAGGCATCATGACTCCGACCGTCCCCCGGCCGCCGTCGACGCGGAGCCGCTGGCCGGTCGTGAACCGCGTCGTCGCCCCCGGCACTCCGGCCACCGCCGGCAGGCCGAACTCGCGGGCCACGATCGCGCCGTGGCTCAGCACCCCGCCGGTCTCCAGCACCAGCCCGACGGCGTTGGCGAACAAGGGCACCCAGGCCGGGTCGGTCGACGGGCAGACGAGGATGTACGGCCCCGCCGGGACAGGGCCGGCCGGGTCGGTCCGCACCAGCGCCGGCGCGTCCGCCGTCCCGGCCGACAGGGCAGTCCCCTCGTACAGCGTCACCCCGGCCGGCACCGGAAGTGGCCGACCGATGACTTCGAGGTCGTCGCCGAACAGCACCGGCGGCACTTCGAGGTTCAACTCCGTCCGCCGCCGGCTTCTGCGGGCCGCGATGCGGTCGGCAAAGTCGGTACGGCCCAGTTCGGCGAGTTCGGCCGGGAGCAGGTAGAAGATGTCAGCCCCGAGGTGGTGCCGGTCGGCGAGCAGCACCAGCGCCTTGCGGACGACGGCGTACCCGACCAGCAGCCCGTTCTTGGCCGCCTCCCGCAGTCCCAAATACACCCGCAGCCGGCCGGCCCAGTCGGCGAGCGTCGTGCGGTACGGGCCGGTCAGTTTCGCTTCAGCCGCGACCCGGCCGACGGCTTCCGGCTCCGGTTCGGCCGCCGGAGCCGTGCCGAGGGCGGCCACGCGGGCGGCGAGGTCGGCGAACGCCCCGGTCTCGGTCGGCGGGTGGGCCGGCAGCAGGGTCGGGTCGTCCCGCCAGCGCGGGGTAGCGAGGTCCATTTCGTCCGGGCCGCGGTGGCCGAACTGCGCCAGGAACGCTGCCGCGCCGGTCTCCCCGCGGGTCAGCCGGCCGACCGCCCCGGCCAGGTCGGCGTCGGCCGGCGGCCGTGCCCCGAGGGCCAACTCCCCCACCGCCGCCCGCGCCCGGTCGGCCCCGAGTTTGGGCGTCAGCAGTTGGACGAGGGTTTCCCACGCCACGGCGGCGAACACCGTCGGCTTCAAGCTGTCGCGGGCGAAGTCGACCAGCGTCCGCCGGGTCCAGGCGTGGAACTCGGCCCGCAGTTGGTCGTCGGTGAACGCCCCCCAGTCGGCGGCCAGGGCTTCCCGCCCGGACGCCACGAACGCCGGCAGGGTCGTCCCCGCGAAGTCCTTGGCGAACGTCTGCGACAGCCGCCGCGGGACGGCCGTCGTCCGGTACAGCCGCCAGGCGAGGGCCGGTAATCGGAGCCACGCCCGGACGCCGTCCCGGGCCGGGTTGAGGACCGGCTTGGGGTCCAGCGCCAGCCGCGGGTCGGCCTTGTATTTGGCCACCGGATACTCGAACGGCGGGTCGGCGAACTGCATCCGCGGCAGCCGAGCGAGATTCGCCATCGGCCGGCCGGCGACCAGGTCGAACGCCGATTCGCCATGTAGCGACGGGTCGGGCGAGGCCCCCAGGTCGCGGTTCATGGCCCCGAACCCGCCGTCCGGGCCGATCAGGTGCTGGACGACGGCCCACGTCATGGGCGTCGGCGTCGGAAGCACCTCGCTCAGGTTGTACCGGACCCAGACCGTCCCGCGCGGGTGGACCTTGGCCCGCAGCCCGGCGATGACTTCGGCCCGCACCGCCTCGCGCCCCGCGGCCGACGCCGCCGTGATCGGCCGTGCCTGCAACAAGTAAAAGCGCCCTCCGGCGCGCGCCCACTCGATGTCCCGCGGCTCGCCGTCGAGTTGTTCGACACGCCGGCCGAGGGCTGCGAGTTCTCCGAGGTCCGCGTCGGTCAGGCAGAGGACGTGCCGCCGGTCGGCGGCCACCGGCACCTCGCCCGTCGGGGTCACTTCGACCGCCTTGTCTCCGGCGTGCCGCTCAATGACCTCGCCCGAAGCGAAGTCGACCGCGAAGCGGTCCGGTGTCACCCGGCCCGACACGACCGCCTCGCCCAGCCCCCACGCCGCCTCGACGCTCATGCGGGAGCCGGTCGCATCGGCCGGGTCGCGGGTGAACAGGACGCCGGCCACCTCCGCCGGGATGAGTTGCTGCACCACCACTGCCATTGCCAGGCCGGCGTCGGCGACCCGTTGCGACCGCCGGTAGGCCACCGCCCGCTCGCTCTGCAAACTCGCCCAGCAGCGTTCGACGGCGGCGATCAACGCGGGATCGCCGGTCACGCCCAGGATGGTTTCCTGCTGCCCGGCGAAGCTCGCGGCGTGCCCGTCCTCGGCCGTCGCGCTCGACCGCACCGCCACCGACCCGCCCCCGAGGGCGTGGTAAGCGGCGAGCAAGTCGCGCGTCACGCCCGCGTCACCGCTTAGGCCGGTCGCGTGGAGCCGCTGGTAAATGTCCGTCGGCACGACGAACCCCGGCGGGACCGGCAGGCCGGCGGCGGTGAGCCGGGCCAGGCCGGCCGCCTTGCCGCCGACGCGGGGGGCGTCGGCCGGGATGATGTCCGCGAAGAGTAACATCAGCGGGCCGGCCTCCGCTTCGCCTTCGCCGGCTTGTGGGCCGCGACGATCTGTTGCAACTGCGCCCACACCGCGGCCACCGGCGGGTCGGCCGGGCCGCGGGCCGCCCACGAGTGGGCCGCCGCCGCCAGACACGAAAGGGCCGCGGCCGTCAGCGGGTCGGCCGGCACGTCCGGGGCCACGTCGAGCGGGGCCTCACTCGGCGTGATCCGCCGCCGCGGTCGGCCGTCGAGGGCCTCGTTGCACAGCTTGTCGGCGTCCTTGTTGAACTCCCGCCGGACGTGGGTGAACGTGACCGCCCCGACCCCCCGCGCCGCTCCGGTCGCCGCCCGGTGCAGGGCTTGTAAGTCGAGGCTCTTGACCTTGTATTCGCCGCGCATCTGCCGCACCAACAGTTCCGAGTCGCTGAACACGGCGAGCGTCGTGACCGCCAGTTCGGTCGCCAGTTCGAGGGCGCGCAGCAGGGCCGTGTACTCGGCGACGTTGTTGGTCGCGGTGCCGAGGGTGTCGCACTCCTCGTAGACCGGGAACCCGGGCCGCCGCAGGACGAAGGCATACGCCGCCGGGCCGGGGTTGCCGCGGCTGCCGCCGTCGATGTGGACCGTCGCGTCGCTCATGCCGGGGTCGGCTCCGTAGACTGAAGGCGGAATTGTACCGAGAACCCGGCCCATGAGCGACCCGTGGCTGCTGCTCGAAACGTCCGGCCGCGGCGGGACCGTCGGCCTCGCGTCCGGCGACGCACTGACGACCCGAGTCCTGGACCCGGGCCGGCGGCACAACCGGGACCTGGTCCCCGTCATGTTGGAGTTGTTGGGCGGGGCCTGTTTGACGCCACGCGACCTGCAGGGCGTCATGGTGAGTATGGGGCCGGGCAGCTTCACCGGGCTGCGGGTCGGCGTCATGTCGGCGAAGGTGCTGGCCTACGCCACCGGTTGCCGGCTCGTCCCGGTGCCGACGTTCGCCATCCTGGCCGAACAGGTCGAGCCGGCCACCGGCACCCTTGACGTGATCGCCGACGGCCTGCAGGGGCTGGTGTACGCCCAGCGCTATGTCGAAGCGGGCGGCCGGTGGGTCGCGGCGAACGACTTGCACCTGACCCCGGCCGCAACGTGGGCGGCGACGCTGCCGGGCGGCGGGGCCGTGACCGGGCCGGGGGTCGAACTGTTCGACGCGCTCGTTCCGGCCGAGACGACCCGGATTGCGGCGGAATTGCGGCGGCCGGGGGTGGCGAAAATGCCCGCGGCCGGCTGGGGCATTCCGCCTGTCGGCCGCGAGAAACTGATGGCCCTCGAACCGCTGTACCTGCGGCCGAGTTCGGCCGAGGAGCAGGCGGCCCGGAAGCGGGGCGGGTGACTACTTGGTCGGCATCGGCGTCGCGCTCGGCGGCGGCAACAGTGTCGACGGCGGTCCGCTGCCTACCGGCGGGCCGCTGAACACCGGCGGGCCGGACAGCGGGGCGGCGTAGCCGGGGAACGGTCCGCCGGCCGGGATCGGCCCGCCCTGGACCGGGTAGCCGGCGGTCGGGTCGAGCATCACCGGCCCGGTCACCGGCGGCATCGAGTGGACCGGGTGGCCGACCGGGCCGGCAATCGGGCCGCTAGACGGGCCGCCGGACTCGCAGGTCGCGCATCCCGGTCCGCCGATGTCCCCGGCCGGGGGGGCGAAGACTGGGCCGTAGGCTGGGGGCGGGGCGAGGCCGACTCCGACGGGCACAGCGGCCGTCGTCGTGGCCGCGGGGACTGAGCCGCAGCCGAGGCACTCCCGCAGCCGGGGGAAGAGCGGGCGCATGCACTGGCAGCCGGTCGACAGTTGCGCGGCCCCGGCGAAAGCCAAAGCCACTAGCGCGGAACGCCGCGTCATGGGGAACCTCCTGATTCGGTGCGGCCGTCGCCGGGCGGCCGCACCGCCGACACAGTCGGCGGGGGGCGAACCGGGCTGGTCCTCAGCCGTCCGGGGAGTATTCCCGCCCCCGTCACACCGGGCAAGCCTGCGTGGCGAGGAAACTTTCCGCCGCGCCGGAAGCTGCACGACTTGACCCGGCCGGGGAAACAGGGCGGGTCGGCGAAGCGGGACGGGTGCGCGAACCGCGCCCGGTTGTACCGGTTCCAGGGACGGTTACCGAGGCGACTCGCAGCAGTCCGGTTCGCGGTAGCTCGTCTCGGTGTCCCGGCAGAACTTCTTGCGGTGGCACCCGGTGCCGGTCGCACCGAGCAGGGCGGCCACGAGAAACGCAATCCAGTATTTTCGGGTCATGGCGAGGCTCCAGGGTGCGAAACGTTCTGAGGGAACGCCGTACCTTAGGTCGGCCTTGCGCCGGCAGAATTGTCCGGACCCGTGTTTTCGCCCCGGCCGGAACGCTTTATGTACCGGCCGCGCGGGTCGGGTAAGTCGGCCGGGTTACGCGGGCTTGCCGATCGCCCACGTCGGGGCCGTCACCTGGCCGCCGCTGGCTAGCCCCCGCGCGCTCACCTGAAGGACGCGCAGGAATCCCTCGCTGTCGGCGTGGTCGAACGCGCCGACGGCTTCCATCGAGGCGTTCGTCTCCGAATAAAGCTGGTGCGGCACGTCCGCCGCCGCGTGGAATGTGGCCGCCCCCTTGTAGAGCGTCAGGTGGATGGTCCCGGTCATGAGCGCGGCGACTGGCTTCATCGCCTCGCGGGCCATGTGAGTCGCCAGGTCGAACCCGTACCCCTGGTAGATCTGCTTGGCCATCAAGCCGCTGAGGTGGTCGAACAGCTCCCGGCCGCGGCGGTCGAGGACGAGTTGCAACAGGTAGCTGTAGGCGGTGCCGAGCAGTTCCATGCCCGGGGCCTCGTACACCCCGCGTGACTTGATGCCGACGAACCGGTTCTCGACGAGGTGGGTGCAGATGCCGACGCCGTGCTTGCCCCCGAGTTCGTTGGCCGTCGACACCGCCCCGAATGGCGACACCGGCAGGCCGTTCAGGGCGACCGGCACCCCCGCCTCGAACTGGACGGCCACCACCTCCGGCGCGTCCGGGGCGTCGGTCGGCTTGACACCCATGCCGGGGGTGACGAACCACGGCGACACGCCCAGGTGTTCGAGTTGGCCGGCCTCGTGGGTCAGCCCGAGCAGGTTGGCGTCGGTGCTGTAGGGCGAATCGAGCGTCGCCTTGACCGCCAGGCCGTGCTGTCGGCAGTAGGCGATCATGGCCGACCGGCCGCGGAAGCGGTCGAGGAAGGCTTCGTCCCGCCAGGGGGCGTACACGTTCAACGCCGGGGCGAGCATGTTGGCGCAGAGCTGGAACCGGACCTGGTCGTTCCCCCGGCCGGTCGCCCCGTGCCCCAGGACCGTGATGCCGCGGGCCTGCAACTCCGGCACCAGCCCCGCGACGATGACGTGCCGCCCCACGCCGGTCGTGTTCCAGTACGCCCCTTCGTACCGGGCCTGGAACTGCACCGCCTCGACCCCCGCGGCGGCGATCATCCCGTGTAGGGGGAGGGCGACGAAGTCGACGGCCCCGGCCGCCCGCATCCGGGCTTCGATGGCGGCGAAGTCGGTCTCGTCCGGCTGGGCCAGGTCGGCGCAGAGGGCGACGACGCGGACGCCGTGGTCGGTCAGCCAGCGGGTGACGGTACACGAGTCGAGGCCGCCGGACGCGGCGAACCCGACGGTCTGGCCCTTCAAGTCGGCGAGTTTCACGCGGCGGCTCCGATGCGAGGGCGGTCGATGAGGCTGGTGTAGGGAATCGGGCAGGGGGGTGGTCCCCCAGCCCCATCTGATCAACGGTCGGCCGCCCGGGGGCCGGCCGTACCGGCGGCGCAGGTCGTCCGGGCGGTCCGGTCCGGCCGACTCGGAGATTCGCTCAAGTCGCGGGCCGAGACGGTGAGGCCGGCCGCGTCCGTTGACAGAATGAACACCGGCCCCGCCGGACGGACGCGAGCGAACCATGACCGACACCGCCGACACTCCGTACCCCGGCCCTCCGGCCCTCGACATGCCGCCGGCACGGGGAAGGGCACGCGCGGAGAAGGCGAAGGGTGAGCCGCCGCCGGTGGCGTTCGAGTTCGTGGTCGAGCCGGAACCGGCCCCGGTCTGGCGGTCCGACGTGGCCGCCTGGACGGCCGGGGCCAGCCTGGCGGCGGCCGCGGCCTGCGTGCTGGGGTACGAGCCGCTGACGGGTCTGCCGAACCTGCTCGGCCCGGCGGCCGACGCCCTGGCCCGCGACCTGTGCGACGCCGTCGGCCTCGGGGTGGCGGTGCTGCTCGGCGGCGGGACGGCCCTGATTGTCCGGTACGCCGGCCGGGAGGCGTGGCCGCGGCTCTGGGGCCGGGCGATCGGGTGGGCGGTCGTCACCGTGGCCGCCGCCGCCGCCGCCGATCTGGCCCTCGCGGTCAGCGAGACGTGGCCGGTGTCGGCGTTCGGCCGCGGCGGGGCGGTCGGGGCGGCCGTCCGGTTCGCCCTGGCGGACGCGATGGCCCCCCCGGCCCCGGCCCTCGTCCTGGCGGGGGCCGCGTTCGGCGGGCTGGTCTTGGCTGCCGGCGGGACCATCGAGTGCGTGGTTAAGGGGAGCCGCCGGCCGACCGCCTGGGCCGCCGGCTGCGGCTGGGGGTGCGCCCGGGCCACGGTCCGGGCGGCCTGGCGGTCGGTCCTCGCCACCCTCCGAATGGCCGGGCGGACGGCCGCCCGCCTGGCCCGTCGCCTGAAACCGAAGCCACGGCCGACGGTTGACGTGGTCGCCCTGGCCGCTACCCCGACGCCGCCCGCACCAACGGCGACCGAAATCCCGATCACCCGCCCCGTCCCGCCCGCGCCGGGGCCGCCGGCCCGCCCGGCGGCCGACCCGCGCCCGGCCGTCATCCCGATCACCCGCCCGGTTGCGTCGATCTCCAGCCCGCACCCGCCGGTGCCCCCCGCGCCGTCGGCGGGGTACGAGCTGCCGAGCCTCGACCTGCTGACCGACCCGGTTTCCTCGCCGGCTTCGGACCGGGAGCAGAAGCTCCGCGAGCGGGCGACGCTCCTCGAAAAGACGTTCGTCGACTTCGGCCTGACGGTGAAAGTCGTCGGCATCCACACCGGGCCGGTCATCACGCAGTACGAAATCGCCCTCGACACCGGGCTGCGGCTGAGCAAGGTGACCAACCTGGCCGACGACCTGGCCCTCTGCCTGGGGGTGGCGGCGGTGCGGGTGGTGGCCCCCTTGCCGGGCCGGAACACGGTCGGCATCGAGGTGCCGAACGACCACCGGCAAATCGTTAGGCTGAAGGAACTTATTCATGCCACCGCCGACAAGGCGGCCGGGTTCAAGCTGCCGATCTTCGTCGGCAAGGATGTCGAGGGCCGGCCGCTCGTGTACGACATGGCCGACATGCCGCACTTACTCATCGCCGGCCGGACCGGGACCGGCAAGTCGGTCTGCATCAATACCATCATCTTGAGTTTCCTGTACACCCGCGGCCCCGAAGATTGCCGCCTCATCTTGATCGACCCGAAGAAGGTGGAATTGTCCGAGTACGGCAGCGTGCCGCACCTGATGCACCCGGTCGTGACCGACGACAAGAAGGCCGAGGCGATCCTGGCGTGGGCGGTCGAGAAGATGGAGGAGCGGTACGAACTGCTCCGCCGGGCCAGGGTCCGCAGCCTGGCGGCGTACAACGACCTCGGCTGGGACGAACTCGTCCGCCGCGTCGACCCGCAGTCCGAAGACGACCGGCAGGCGTTGCCGCGGCGGCTGCCTTACATTGTCATCGTGGTCGATGAGGTCGGCGACCTGTTGATGAGCATGAAGAAAGAAGTCGAAGGGCACATCATCCGCCTGGCGCAGAAGTCGCGGGCGGCTGGCATTCACTTGATCCTCGCCACGCAGAAGCCGACGGTCGATGTCATCACCGGGTTGATTAAATCGAACCTGCCGGCGCGTATTTGTTTCCAGGTGGCCAGCCGCGCCGATAGCGCGGTGGTCCTCGACGAGAAGGGGGCGGACAAATTGTTAGGCCGCGGCGACATGCTGTTCCTCCAGCCCGGCACTAGCACCATCATCCGCGCGCAGGGGGCCTACGTCGACGACCGGGAGATCGAGCGGACGGTCGGGGCGCTCGCGGACTACGAGACGAACTTTGAGGCGGAGTTGCTGAACCTCAAGACCAAGGACGCGGCCGAGGCCGGCGGCAGCATGGGCGAGAAGCTGCGCGAGCGCGACCCGATCTACGAGCAGGCGGTCGAGGTGGTCATCCGCGAGCAACGGGGCAGCACGTCGTTGCTGCAGCGGGCGCTCGGCATCGGGTACGGCAAGGCGTCGCGGTTCATCGACTTCATGGCCGAGGACGGCATCGTCGGGGCGTACAACGGCAGCAACGCCCGGGACGTATTGGTGACGGCCGAAGAGTGGTCGGCGCGGCGGGGTTAGCGCTCCTCGCCGGACGATAGGTCATTCTTATCGTCCTTCCCCGCGTCCTTGGCCGGCGGGGCGGGCCGGCGGTCCGGGGCGGCCGGCTGGTTGCCGGTCGTGGCGTCACGGTTGGTGCCGGACTCCGGGGCGTTCGACGGGTCGTCGGTCGGCTTGTTCGGCTGCGGGGCCATGACTACTCCAGGCGGCGGGGCGGGGGTCGCATCGCATGGTGCAAGTCGCGGGCCGTCCGCCGATCCCGGAGCCGCCGACGCTGCCGCCCGTGTCCGGGGTGCGCGGGGCTGTGTTGTACGTCGGCGGCCTACTGGCCCTCGGCACGGCCTACGTCGGCGTCGTCGTCCCCGGCCTGCCTACGGTGCCGTGGCTGATGCTGGCGAGCTTCTGCTTCGCCCGCACGTCGCCGCGGCTGCAGCGGTGGCTGTGGTACTCGCCCCTGTTCGGGCCGCTGTTGCGAGACTTTTACTTGCACCGGGGGATGCGGCCGCGGTCGAAGTGGGTGGCCGTGCCGATGGTCGTGACGGCGTGTACCACGAGCATCACGCTGTTCGGCCTGCCGGACTGGCTGCGGGTGCTGATCGGCGTCTGCGGGGCGGTCGGGGTGGGCGTCATTCTGTTCGCGGTGCCGACGGTGCGGGACGGGGCGAACGGCAGGAGCCGGATGCGTCAGCGTCCGGGTTCTTCGCCCCACGCGGGGGAGGAACCCGGACGCTGACGCATCCGGCTCATGGCAATCGCTGCGTTACGGCTTCTTGGCCGGCGTCGGGGCGGCCTTCGGCTCGGCGACGGTCGCCTTGAGGCCGAGGGCTTCGATCAGTTGCTTGACGCGGTCGACCGTCTGCGGCGTCGCGCCGAAGATAATCAGGCTGTTCCCGAGGGTGGCGACTCGGACGCTCCCCCCGTACTTCATGCTCTCCTGACCGAGCCCGGCTTCGACCACCGGCACTAACTCGGGGCCGGACCCGATCAGCATCTCGAACACGACCGGCCCCGCGTCCGCGGCCGGCTTGGCGGCGGTAGACCGGGGTGCATCGAAGGTGACCTTCGGCGGCGGTCCCTTCGCGTCCGACCGCATCTGCATCTGCTCGATCTTGGTTTTGAGTTGCGCGGCCTCGATTTGTGCCCCTGTGAGCTGTTCGTGCAGTTGACGCAATTTTTCCTCGTAACGCCTCTCCACCTGCTCTGCCCGCAACTGGGCATCGTTCGGGGCCGCCCCCTTCGCGGCCGGGGCCGGCGGGGGCGTCTGCTCGATCTTGGATTTGAGTTGCGCGGCCTGGAATTGTGCCCCTGTGAGCTGTTCGTGCAGTTGACGCAATTTTTCCTCGTAACGCCTCTCCACCTGCTCTGCCCGCAACTGGGCATCGTTCGGGGCCGCCCCCTTCGCGGCCGGGGCCGGCGGGGACGGCGGCTCGGCCGGGATGACCGGCGGCATCGCCTTGGCGGGCGGCGTCGGCACGACGGGGCCGTCCGACCGGGGCTGACGCAGTCGTTTCAGTTCCTGCGTCAGCCGGTCGATGTCGGCCTGCAAATGTCGCGTCCTGAGGGCGTCGACTTCGCTGAACCGGTTGCCCTCCGGCGACTGGGCGAACCCCGCCATCGGTGCGAACCCCCCCATCAGCGGGCCGGACTGGAACCGGTACTCCCGGGTCGTCGTGACCGCCACCGGCCGCTTGAATAGAAGCGTCGAGACCTCCTCCGCTTTGTTGAAGACCGGCACCGGCCCGAGGTATTCCCACCCCTGCTTCCCCTTGTCTGCCAGCAACTTCTTGAACTCGTCCGAGTCCTTCGGCCGCCCCGCGTACTCGTACTCCCACTTCGCCGGCGGGGCCAGTTCCACGCGGGTCGTCTGCGTCTCCCGGGCCGACTCCGCCGGCTTCTTCGCCTCGGCCGGCTTCTTCGGGTCGGCAGTCGCTTCGGCACCCCCGGCCGGGGCCGCCTTCTTCGCCTCGGCCGGCGGGTCCACCCGGCCGCCGCCCGCCCCGCCCCGCCCGGTGCCCTGCGCGTCCGCCACCGGCAGCACCGCCGGGCCGACGCCGACGGCCAATCCGCCAGCCGCCACGGCCGCCAGGCCCAGTAACTTCAGTTGACTCACGCCCACGATGGAACCCTCCGTTGCGAGTTGGACGAGCAGCGCGGGGAGAACCCCGGCCGCCGCTTTGGGAAACAAACCGACCGCCTCGACCAATCGCCACGGGACCGCCGCCGGCGTCCCGGCCGCCCCGACCCCGACCAACACCGTCGCGGCCGCCGGGCCGATGCCCTGCTTCGTCAGTTGCGCCATCAGCCGCTGCCGGGCCTTCGTCAGCCGGCCGGACAGAGTGCCGAGCTTCCACCCGAGTTGCCGGGCCGCCTCGGGCTGCGACACTCCGCCGACCTCGCACACCAGGAACGCCGTCCGCAGGGCCGACGGCAGCCGTCGTACCTCGGCCTGAACGAGCGCATACGTTTCCGCCCACGCCGTATCCGGCACCGGCGAGTTCGCCTCCGCCACGGCCGCCCGGGCCTCGCGCTGCTTGCGTCGCACCGCCCCACGCCGCAGCTTGGCTGCGACCCGAACCGCCACCCCGTGCAACCACCCCGGCAGGCTCGCCGCCTGCCGCACGGCGCGCGGCGACTGAACCAGGGCTAGAAACGTGGCCTGGAAGGCGTCTTCCGCGTCGGCCAGGTTCGGCAGCAGGTTGCGGCAGACGCCCCAGACCAGCGGCCCGTGCCGGCGGACGACCTCGGCGAACGCGGCGTCGTCGCTGGTGGCGGCGAACCGGGCGAGCAGGTCGGCGTCACTCAAATCGACTTCGAGCGACAGCCGGCTGCCGGGTCGAAATAGGGCGGCCAACAGGCGGCGGTCCATCGGGGGGGCACCACAGGGGAGCGGGGCGGCCGCGTCTGCCAGTATGTTCCCGCGGGGGGCCGGCTCCTACGGAAATCGTCGCGCGAACCCGCCGCCGGCCCGGCGTCTCAAGTTCACTGACGCCGCCGGCCGATACGCTCCGGGCGATTGACACGCCCGGTGCGGTGGATAAGATTTCGACATGGCCCGATAGCCAAGCGGTAAGGCAACGGTTTGCAAAACCGTCATCCCCGGTTCGATTCCGGGTCGGGCCTCTTTCCCCTCGCGTTTCGTCCCCCTCCGTGTTGTTAGGCCCGCCGACATTTTCCCCGGCCCCTACTCGCCGCGCCGGCGGACGCCGGTTACATTGGCCGCACGTTATTCCCTTCGCCCCGGCCGACGCGCAGCTCATTGTCGGCCGGGGCCGGCCACCCCACACGACCACCCCACCGGGGAGGGACGGCGACCATGTCACGGTCCACGGACAAAACCTTGGAGAGCGAAGCCGGCATCAGTCGGATCGACCAGCCGGCCAAGCGCACCCACGGCTGGTTCGCCCGGGTTTACCTGGGGGGCAAGACCTTCTCGAAGTTCTTCGCCGACAAAGCCCTCGGCGGCGTTCGGCCGGCCCTCCTGGCCGCCCGGACCCACCGCGCGGCGGTCCTGGCCGCGTCGCGGGGCGAAGCCAAGACCGGGCTGGGCGGCCTCTACATCACGCGGATGGACTATGCCCGGGCCAAGGGGTGGTGGGTGCGGGTGTCGGTCGGCAACGGCAGGCTCGTCACCCGGCTGTTCAGTGACTCGGAGTTCGGCTCCTCCGAGGGTGCCCGGGCCGCGGCCGGCCACTGGCGGGACGCCGTCGCCGTCCACCACGGCCTGGGTGCCAAACCGGCAGGGCGTGGCCCCAAGGCGGCGCGGGCGGCTGCCGAATCGGCGGCCGTCGAGGCGTAGGGAGTAGCCCGAACAGCGGTTCTAGTTGATTGCGGCGAATTCGGTCGCCACGGCACTCCGGTTGCTATAAGACCATTACTGCCCAGCCGCGTGCCCTTCGCCGTGGCATTCCTTGCACCCACACGACCGGCCCACGCCGGTTCGGGAGTTTCGACGACATGGCCGACGTAACTAACACTGGCCGAACGACCACCCACACCGAGCCGACCGACCTGCTGCCGGACGTGGCCGGGGTCAAGAGCCGCGTGAGCTGGCCGGCCATCCTCGGCGGTGCCCTGGTGGCCATCGCCAGCTTCCTGGTCCTGACCCTGCTGTTCGCCGCCATCGGCATCACCGCCGCCGAGCGCGGGGTCGGGGCCGACAACGACAACAGTGGCTACGGCACCTTCGCGACCATCGCCGGCATCGCCTCGATCGCCATCAGCCTGTTCGTGGGCGGGTACATCTCGAGCCAACTGACCGTCGGCGAGAACCGCCAGGAAGCCGTCATCTACGGCATCCTGACCTGGGCGGTGGTGACCGGGATTTCGCTGTACATGGTCGGCATGGGCGTCCGGGCCGGCTACCTGGCGGCGTTGGGCGGGGCGACCGTCGCCCAAAACAGCCAGTCGATGCCGTCGCTTGAGGAGGTCGCCCGCAAGGCCGGTATGAAGCAGGAAGACATCGACGCCATGAAAGCTAAGGCCAACCCGGACAACTTGAAGGCCCAGCTTAACGACCCGAAGAACCAAGAGGCCGCCAGCAAGGCCGCCGTCCGGACCTCGTGGACGGCCCTCGTCGGCACGCTGCTGTCGATGGCCGCCGCGATCGGCGGGGCACTCGCCGGCGTCGGCACCCAGTTCCGGCTGTTCCCGGCCGAAGCCTACGGCCGCCGGACCACGACGGGCACCACCCTGCCGCGGACGAGCATCTAAGCTCGGACAGTAACGGCGAACGGGGCGGCCGGGCTTGACAGCCCGGCCGTTCCTATTCCTGCGAACGCTAGTGCGCAACGCAAGCTTTCAGGCACTCCGGCCCGTCGATCTTTGCTGCGGCGCAAGTTGGGGTTCCCGTTCGTGAACCGCCAGCCGGACCGCATCCCGTTACGCCCCGGCGAGCAGCCGCCGTCCCATTCGCAGCGACGGGAACGCCAGGTCCGCGTCGGCCACCTCACGCACGTCCCGCCACTCGACCGCGGCCGCCCCGTCGAGCGGCCGGGCTTGGGCCGAATCGATCGCCACGGCCCGATACACCAGATCGAGGACCGGGTATGCCACCCCCCGGTAGTGGTACTCGTTCGGGCACGACCCGACGTACTGAATGTGGTCGATCGCCAGCCCGACCTCTTCGCGCGTTTCCCGCCGCAGCCCGTCCTCGGCCGTTTCGCCGGGGTCGAGGAACCCGCCGGGGACGGCCAGCTTGCCGCGCTCGGGGTCGTGCGCCCGCCGCAGGAATAGCGCTTCGCCGGTCCCGTTGAACACGAACGCCGCGGCGGCGACGGCCGGGTTCAGGAACAGACACAAGCCGCACGCGGCGCACTCGACCGGGACCGGCCCGGCCGTCCGGAGGGCCGCGCAGCGGGGGCAGTGGGCGAACAGCGCGGCGGGCGGGACCATGGGCGGCGGCTCCGAGTTCTGGGGGAACATCGCATCGTACCTCTTGAACCGGCCGCCGGCGTCGGCGACACTGACAGTCCATCCCCTCCCTTCTCGGAAGCCCTCCCCATGCGCCCGCTCCTCGCCCTCGTCACGCTGACGGCCGCCGCGTCCGCCGCCGACCCGCCGGCCCGGTCGGCCTCACTGTTCAACGGCCGCGACCTGGCCGGGTGGGTGAACGTCAACTGCGCCCCGAACACGTTCCGCGTCGCCGACGGCGAGATCATCACCAACGGCCTGCCGACCGGGTTCCTGCGGACCGACAAGCAGTACGAGAACTTCACCCTGTCGTTCGACTGGATGCACACCAACACCAAGGAGGTCGGCAACTCCGGCCTGTTCGTGTGGGGGGACGCCCTCCCGGCCGTCGGCACCGGGTACACGCGGGGGATCGAAGTCCAGGTGCTGGTCAACCTCGACAAGCCGGGGTATTACACCAGCCACGGCGACCTGTTCAGCATCTGGGGGGCGTCCTGCAAGCCGGTCCGACCGCACCCGAACGGGATGGAGCGCTGCCTGCCGAGCGAGCGGCGGTGCAAGGGCGGCGGCGAGTGGAACCACTACGACGTGACCGGCAAGGACGGCGTCATCACCCTGGGGGTCAACGGCAAGGTCGTCAGCGAGGTCCGGGACTGCAAGCCGCGCAAGGGGTATCTGGCCCTGGAAAGCGAGGGGGCGGAGTGCCGGTTCAAAAACTTCGTGTTCGCCGAACTCCCGTCGACGAACCCGACGCCGGCCGAGGTGGCGACGGCCGACCGGGGGCACAAGAGTCTCTACACCGGCATCGACCTGACCGGCTGGACCGCCGACTCCAAAGCCTGGCAGGAGGGCGAAGTCCTGCGCTGCACCGGCACGACGCCGCTGACCTCGGCCGCCCCGCTCGCCCGCGGCGAACTGGTCTTCGACTGGAAGCTGCCGGCCAAGGGCGGCGACACGCTGACCGTAACCGCCGGTGGGACGACCCACACCTCGACCGGCAAGCCGGCCACCTGGCACCGGGCGACGCTGCCGGTCGGCCCTGGTCCGCTCGCCATCCCGGCCGTGGCGGGGTTAGAGTTGCGGAACCTGTTTTTCAAGTCCGGCCCGGCCGAATAATACTTCTTACTCCCCCTCTCCGTTTCGGAGAGGGGAGCAGAGCTACGGATCAGTGCCATCCGGTATAACTGCCGGCCCCCGCTCACTTCTTCTTCGCCAGGTGTTCGTCGAACCAGTCCAACATTGCCGGCACGACGACCTCCCGGTTTTGCTCGGGACTGAACCCGTGCCCAGCCCCCTCGACCACCACCAACTTGCACGGCACTTTGGCCGCTTCAAGGACCGGAAGGATGTTCCGGCTGTGTTCTAGCGGCACCAGTTCGTCCTTGTCGCCGTGAATCAGGAGCGTCGGGGCCGACTTGGCGGTCACCTGGGCAATCGGGGACAGGTCCGGGGCGAGCTTCGGGTCGAACGTCAGCGGCGGCTTGAGGGCCGGAATCTTCTTGATTGCTTCCGGCGGGTTCTTGACCCATTCCCGCAGGTCGGTCGGCGGGAACAGGGCGACCACCGCCGCCACCCGGCTCGACTGCCGCAGGACCGGGTCGGCCGCCGCCGGGTCGCCGTCGTCCCCGGTCGTGCCGGCCAACAGCGAAAGGTGCCCGCCGGCGCTCCCGCCCGTGATCCCCAACCGCTCCGGGTCGAAGCCGTGGTCCTTAGCCTTTACCCGGACCGCCCGGACGCACCGGCGGATATCAGCCGCCGCGTCGGCGATGCCGTACCGGGGGGCGCTGCCGTGCCGGACGACGACGAGGGCGTACCCCTTGTCGAGGTACGGCTTACCGGCCGCGGCCAGCGCCTTCGGGTCGGTCCAGGCCGAGTACCACCCGCCGCTCTGGACCCACAAGACGGCCGCCCCGTTCGGCTCGGCCGGCTTGATTACGTCGTAGGTCAGGGCCATGCCGTCCTTGTGCCCATAAACCACGTCGGCCACGATGGCCGGGTCCGCGGCCCGGGCCGGGCTGACGAGGCCGCATAAACACGTCGCGGCGAGAAGAAGTTGGCGCACGGCACGGCTCCGGGGACGGGTTCGGGGCCGTCATTGTAAGCCCCCGGCCGCCCTTGCGAAAGAAGTCGGCCCCCGGCGTACTACTTCCACGCCGCGACCGACACCGCGGCAGCAACCTCAACCAAGCCGACCGCCGCCGGCCTCGGAGAGGGTACGCCCCCAGCCATCTATACTCTCCAACCAGGTCGTCTCCCATGCCCGCCAATCGCCGCCCGCACCGCCCGTCGATCTTGTCCGTCGAACGCCTCGATGACCGGATTGTCCTTACACCCGAATCCGCTTACCGATCGGGGCCGGTGAGCCGGACCTATAGCAGCACGTACCGGGCACTGAAGGCGTGCGGGCGGGGCACCGGCTCCCGAGCCTGCGGGCCGTCGCCCCAAGGCGCTATCGGCCCCATTGCCAGAAATATCCCTTGACTCAGCTTTACCGTTGCTCGTCGGTCGGCGCCGCACGGCATCGTCCGGGTTGGTCTGTTGGTCCTTTTGCTTATCCTGGTCGGACCGACCACCGGCTGAGCCGGTCGTCGTCCCTTGGTGCTGTTCGGACTGTTTGGGGTTCTGGTTGCCCTGCTTTTGTCCGCCCCGGTTCTTCTGGTCGGCCACGGTCTGACTCCTGATGGTCACTCGCCGGCGGCCCTCGCGCCGGTCCCGAGCGTTATGCAAGCGGCGTGCCGGCCGTGGCGGGTATGAGTTCGAGCGTAGCCACGGTCGCCTCGGCGATCTCCGCCGGCGTCCAGGGGATCGGCACCCCGCCGCCGGTCCGCCAGACCGCGAGCAGGTCCGTGTAGTGCGGGCTGAGCGGGTTGCCGGACTGCCCCCCTGCGATCACGTACCGGCTGTTCTCCCACGCCCCCACATCTACGGTCAGCCGCAGGTTCGGCGTGTACGCCGGCGGACTGAGTGGGGCGAGCGGCTGGACCGTCCCCTGGAACGGCGTGTTCGAGTCCCCGCCGCCCGGCAGCGGGGGTGGGTTGAACGCCCGCCGCACCCCACGCACGTCGCCGAACACGAGGTGCTTGAATCGCAGGGGCCGGACCACCCCCCACGCCGCGGCCTCGGCGGGCCGGCCGGTCTCCCGCCCGATCCGCCGGACCGCGTCGCCGAGGGCGGCGGCGATCTCGTCGGGCCACGGCCGGGGGAACCAACCGGCGGGCTGCGTCGTGACTAGCTTCACCAGGTGCGCGAACCGGCGGTCGCCCATCAGGGTGTGCGGAACCAGGCCACCGAACCCCTTGCCGAGCGCCCACTCCCAGCCGCGCGGGGCTTTGGCCTTCGTCACCCGTTCGGCCAGCTCGCACAGGAAGAACACGTACACCGTTCCGGCGGCCGTGTCCGGCCCGAGGTTCCCGTCCCAGGCGCGGAGGAGCACCAGCGCCCGGGCCGCGTCCGGGTCGGCGGCCGGGGCGGCCAGGACCACGTCGCGGATCTCTTCCCACGGCTTCGCCCGCCGGCTCAGTTGGAGTTGCTGACACCCGGCCACGTCCCAGTCGGCCCGGGCGGCGAGGGCGTCGGTGATGACCCCGGCCCGGTAGCCGTTGGCCCAGTCGTCCCCCAGGTACGGCCCGGCCCCGTCCGGCCGCGGCGGGTTGTTGGCGGCCACTATGAACCCGGACGGCGGGTCGACGGCATAGGGCATGTCCGCGAACGGCACGAGGCCCGCCCACCCGGCCGCCGGGTCGCTCCCGCGGACCGGGACCAGCCCGAACCCGGACCGCCGGACCGGTACCTGCCCGGCGAGTTGCCACCCGACGGTCCCGGTCGTGTCGGCGTAGACGAGGTGCTGCGGGGTGAGCGGCCACGCGGCGGAGGGGCCGCGGAACTGGTCGAACGACCGGGCGCGGGGGGCGTCGAACAGGCCGCGGGCCGGCAGCGGGTCGAGCCAGACCGCCCGCATCGAGATCGCCGCCGACACCCCCTCCAGGGCCAGCGAGACGACCGGGCCGCGGGGCGTGATTAGCACGTCCTCGACCACGTCGGGGCGTCCCCGGACCTGGATGACCTCGCGGATGACCTCGCACGGGTGGAACGCCCCGTCGGCCTCGCGGACGCTCCGGCCGTCGGGGCCGACTTCTTCGAGGAACAGGTCGGTGTTGTCCTGTAGGCCGGCGGCGCTGCCCCAGGCGCAGAACCCGTTGTGCCCGGCCATGACCCCCAGTGCCCCGACGGCCGTCGCCCCGCAGACAGCCCACTCCGGGGTGCGGACGTGGGCCAGATACCACGGAGCCGGCAGGGTCGGGGCGACGTGGGGGTCGTTCGCCATCAACGGCCGGCCGGTCGCGGTTTTCGACCCGCCGACGACCCAGGCGTTCGATCCAGTGGCGACCGAGACGGCGGCCGCCAGCGCCTTCAAGTCCGCAGCCAGCCGGTCCGCGGCCCGCTCGACGCCGGGGCCGGGTCGTGGATCGACGAACGGGCCGTTGTTCGCCGGGGCCGGGTCGAGGGCGGCGACGGC
>JAABUN010003225.1_pt1 | contig 26062 bp, 19 predicted proteins | sample 5559311 | NCBI WGS metagenome assembly JAABUN01 (sample SAMN10711877, study PRJNA513370) | rock metagenome | isolation source: Antarctica rocks | place: Antarctica: Victoria Land, Siegfried Peak sud
GGTAAAGACTGGTAAAGACTGGTAAAGACTGGGGGATTTGGTCATTCTCCATGATTTACCAGCCTCTGACCGTCAAGACAAACCCGCAACACTGGTTAATAAAGCGGTTTTGGCTGGCCATCGCCGTCAATCGCGGCCCAACTTGTCACCGGCCAACAATCGTTCAACTGCCAGAACAGCGCGCCCTTGCACACGCTGCGAGTGCGAAACCATTCGACCGCCGTTGTCATCGCGCGGGCTTGCATCAGTTGCGTTAAATAGAGCCAATCGCTGAAATCTTCGGGCATTGCGAAGTGTTCTTCGAGGCGCGCGTGCATTTTGTCGTTGCCGCCGGGCGCTTTTTGATGATGCAGCATCGACGGTGAGTCGCGCGCAAGCCCGTCATTGCCCAGCGAGCGCAAAAGTGTCGAATAGGTCGGCGGCGCCTGATGCCCGAACTCCGACGCAAAACGCGGGCAGTAGGAGCGAAACGTGGTGTGATTGACGCGATTCCAGGTCTCCCACATATGTTTGTTGCCGAATTGGTCGGCGTTGGGATGAATTTCCATCGAGCCGGAATACGGACTGCCGGGCCAATACGGAGTCGCGGGCGAAAGCTCTTCGACGAGCGCGGGCAGCATCTCGAAATAATAATGCGCGCCCCACGCGCGTCCGTTCAGTTGCGCTTGCCAATCCCAGTCGAAAAAGCCCCAGATATTCTCGTTGCAGCCGTTCCATAGCACCAGACTCGGATGTTTGGCCAGCCGCGCGATGTTGTCACGCGCCTCGCTCTCGACGAGGGCTTTGAACTCGTCGGTTTCGGGATAAGCGGCGCAGGCGAAGGGGAAATCCTGCCACACCAGCATCCCCATCTGGTCGCAAAGGCCGTAAAACTCGTCGGTTTCATAAATGCCGCCGCCCCAGATTCGCATCATGTTCATGCCGCAATCGGCGGCCTGTTGCAAACGGGTTTGCAGCCTTTGCGGTTGGTTGGCGCGCGTCAAAAACACGTCGTCGGGAATCCAGTTGGCGCCTTTGCACCAGATTTCTCGCCCGTTGACTTTGAGCGTCCAGGCCGCGCCGTAATCATCGGGAGAAGTGTCGAGTTCGACTTCGCGCAGACCGATTTCGAAGTTTTGCCACTCATCTTCGTCATCGTCATGCTCCAAGGTGATGCTCAAATTATAAAGTTGCTGCTCACCGTAACCACGCGGCCACCACAGCTTAGGATTCAAGACCGTTATGGAAAGAGATTTGTTAACGGCGCTTGAATATTCAAACTCGACACAAGTCGCGCCAACGGTCTCATCCATGTCAGATAAAATAGCAACTAACGCTGATTCGCCATTTGCGTTAACGGTAGTTTCCACCTCCACTTCGATGTTTATAACCGCGACTTTTTCATTCGCCACGCGCACAATTGGGCGCACCGATTGAATGCGCGCCACGCTCCACGCTTCCACGCGAATCGCTTTCCAGATGCCCGCCGTGATGAGCGCTGGCCCCCAATCCCAACCGAAATTACAGGCGTTTTTGCGGATGAAACCGAACGGTTCGCAGTCGGGATACGAGTTGGCGTGCGGCAAATCGCCGAGTTCATCGCGTTTTTGCCGCGCGGTATGCACCGCCGACGCGAAACGAATCGTGATTTGATTGTCGCCGTTTTGCAGCGCGTCTTTGATTTTGAAACGCGCTTCGACGTGCATATTCTGCGATTTGCCGACTTCGACGCCGTTCACCCAAATCGTGGCGATGGTGTCGAGTCCTTCGCACACCAGATCGACGCGCTCTTCACCCAAAGCCTCGGCGGGAATTGCAAAAGTCGTCGAAAACTCCCAATCGGTGTGGCCAATCCACTGAACCAAATTCTCGTTTTGGCCGAGATAGGGGTCGGGAATCAGTTGTTCGCGCAGCAAATCGAGATGAATACAGCCTGGAACGATGGCGGGAAACGGTTTTTGGCCGATTTCAGGCGGAATTTCATCGAAGTTGAAAACGGCGCGGGCGCTCCATTGGAGAGGCAAATTGATTTGGTGCATGATCTTTGGTTTGGAAGGCAAATATTGGCAGCAGAGCAGGGGATTTGCCTGCGAAGAAAGGATTTGGCAACTATTTTGATTGGTAGGGGTGTCTGCTCCCCACGGGTAGGCGTAATCTCAGGAGGTTCAAAATGAAAGTTCTTGCAATTTTGGGTGTCGTAGCGCTGGCCGCTGTCGCCACCAAAGTCGAGGCCAAAGTGGCCGTCGTGTCGGGTGCCAAAGCCGTCTCCGCGGTGGAGAAAACCGATGTGACCGGTCGCTGCGGTTGCGATGTTCCGAGCAAGCCGGGTTATGGCTTCGGCACCACCGGGCATTATGGCCCTCCCGGACAGGGTTTCACCCCATCCGACAACTGGCGCAATCACGCTGCTGGCGATGGTTTGACCCCAACGGGTCGTGCCTTGCCGCCGCGCGCGACCCGCTAAATCGCGCAAGCGATGAAGACCGGCGAAGGTTTTTAAAACCTTCGCCGGTTTGTTTTTTATCCGATACTTTTTCCATGAAACCCACTTTTTGGCTGCTCGCGGCGCTTTTGGGCGCCGGTTCGGGCCTCGCCCGCGCCGATAACGCGCGTTTGATTCGCCAGTCAACCTCATCGGATTGCGGCCCGGCGGCGCTCGCCACGCTGCTTTCTTTTTATCTCGATGTCCCGGCCAGCGAGCAGGAAATGATGCGTCTGGCCCAGTCCAATCCCAAAACCGGCACCTCGCTGCGCGGCCTGGAAAGCGCCGCGCTCGCCAAAGGCTGCGACGCCGACAGCTTTCGAATGGATTTTGCGACCTTGCAAGCGCAGATCAAACAATTCAAAACGCCGGTCGTGGTGCGAATGCTCAATCCCGAACCGCATTTCGCGGTGGTTTTGGAAGCTGAAAATGGGGAAATTGGCCTCGCTGATCCGGCGGTGGGCAACATTTTGCTGACGCGCAAAGCGTTTTTGAAGCGCTGGCTAATTCCGGGCGCCAAAGACGGCTATGTTTTCGTCGCCGCCATGCCCGATGGCTACGTCAACGCCAAAAACCTCGCTGCCGCGCGGCGCGACCTTGCGCGGGTGCGACAGGCTCTCCAAACTACGCGCGCCCCGATGATTTCCGCATTTCGTTAATTCCGCTTCCCAAGGACAGGCTTTGCTCCCATTTTCGCGCCGTTTTTATCCTTATCTTCGCCTCACCAGCCCGGTTTTGCTGCTGGGCTTTTTACCGCGCCCGGCGCAGGCGCAGGATTTGGTGCCGCGCTTGTGGGAGTGGCGCACTAAACGCGCCGTCAAAGCGGCTCTTTCCCAGACCTCAACCGAGGCCGCGCTGAGTCGCGAACTTTCGCTGCGCTGCGCCGGACACCGGCCTGTGTGGAGAGCTGCGGCGCAGACCCTGCCGCCCGCCACGCCCGCGGCAACCGATCCCGCCTCGCCGACGACGCTGCCCAGTTCCACCAACGTTGCAACTCCTCCGCCGCCGCGCGGCGTCGCGCTTTACGCTGATGTTTCGCTCGGTTTCGACGGCCAAACCGCTGTTTTGACCGACCCGATTCCGCGCGAGGCACGGATTCGCCGCCGCATTCGCGTTCTCAACATCTCCGCCGAATATCCGCTCGCGCCGCGCACAGTCTGGCGGTGGGCGTGCCGGTTTTGTCGCAATCGGCACGCTACCGCGACAGTGCGGGCACTTCGACACGGCGCGGCGAGGGCGTGGGCGATGTGACGCTGCTGCTCGAACGGCGCGGGCGCGAATCGGCGCGCGGTCTGGAGTTGGCGGGCGGCTTGGGCCTCATCATGCCGACCGGCAAAGACCCTTTTAGCCTCAGTTCGACCCAACTGCCGACCGGAAACGGGTTTTTCCAGCCGTTCGTGCGCTTTTCCGCGCGCCAACTGCGCGTGCCGCTGCAACTTTTCGCTTCGGTCAACTACGGGCAGGGCGTGCCGCGCACCATCGCCGGCCAAAGATTGCGGCTTCCGGCCTCTTATGGCGGCGAAGTCGGGTTTTCCTACGCGCTCGGCCCGGAATTTCTGGTTTCGACGAGCGTCAGCGCCAACCGTTTGTCGAGTCCACTACTGCTTGGCCCCGGTCAGGATGTCGCTTATTTATCGCAGGCGATCAGCTTCCGCAGCGATGAAGTGACCACGCTGCGCGCTGCGGTCGATGTCGGTTTGACCGACGACAGCACCGACGCCTTCGCGGGTGTGTCACTGCGCCGCGCTTTTTGAGCGCTTTTCCCAATCGAGCCCAAAGAGACAAAAACAGCCTGCCACGCGGAGGCGTGACAGGCTGTTTTGGGTGGTGAGCGCAGAGCGCGCCAAGTTAATTGCGCGTTGAACTCAAGCGCGCGAACCGTTTTGGCGTCTCGATTTTGGAGCTGCGGGCCGAAGAATCGACAGGGGAAGAAGCGGCGGCGGCATCATCGTTGATGAGGGTCGCTACGCCGGTTTCTTTGACGATTCTGGCTCCGGCGGCACCGGACAGCTTGAGCGAGAAGGTTTCGTCCGATTCCAGCAGGGTGTCGGGACGGATTGGCACGTTAAGGGTGAGGCTGAGAGTGCCCGGCGCGAAGGTGAGCGTGCCCCTGACGCTGCTATAGTCGCTGCTGGAGGACGCGGTGCCGTCGAGAGTGGCGTAGTTGACCGTCAGCGGATCTTTGGATTTTACGCTCATCGAGACGTTGAAAGTGACGAAGGCGTCACCGGCCTGACCTTCGCGCACAGCGACATCCGACACGAACATCTCCGGCAATTGGGAAACCGGAATTTCGGTGGCGATGAAGTTATTGGTGGTGGAAGCGCCGCTAAGTTTCACTTTGAGCGGGTTGGGCGTGAAAGAATAACCGATTTTGCTGGCGCGCAGATTATAAGAGCCGGAGAGCAGATTGTTTATCGTATAAGCGCCCGAAGCGTTGGTCGTCGCTGTAGCCACCGTCGATTTGTTGCCGGCATCGGCACCCGAAAGGCTGATAGTCACGCCGCCGAGGGGTTTGGAAGCGCTCGTTTTCACGATGCCGCTCAGTTTGAAGCGCGAGGCGCTGACATTTTGATTCCAATTGAGTTTGATACTGCCGGTATCTCCGGTTCCGAAGAAATTGGAGATCGAGCTGTCAACCGCGATGTAATAAACCGCGTTCGCCTGAGCCGGGAAAGTGACCGAAGAGGTGAGGTCGGGTGGTGCTGCACCCGCATTGACATCGTCGTTGGAAGTCACTTCGGTGACAGTGGCCACGCTCAAACCCAGGTAAACCGCGAGAACGGTGTTGATGGCGCTGCCTTTGGTGGTAAAAGTCACCGTGCCGCCAGCGGTGGGGCGCCAGCGATACCAGATCGAGGATTTGGCATTGCTCCCGGCGTGATTGTCTTCGCCGACTTCATGAGTGGTCGCGCTATTGTTGCCGGCAACACTTCCGGAAGAGCCTTCGATGAGTTGAGCGTTGGCGAAGTTGTCGTTCGCGGCCCGCACGATATCGCCAGGAGGGCCGTAGACCTCTGCCAAACCTCTTTTGTCGAGGGTGCTGATGTGGTCGGACTGGCCCATTTTGTTCTGGAACTGGGAGAAGGCCGGTTTAGCAATGATCGTGGGTTTACTGGGATCTGTAGCGAAAGCGAAAGCCGGATAATGCATCACCGAATCGAAATCGTAAGTGCCGCGGTTGTTGGAATTGGCAACGATGGCGAATTGGCTCTGGAAATCCGCCCCGATGTTGGTGAAGTCGATAGTAACGAAATTATCGCGGTCACTGCGGCTCTGCTCGTGCATGAGGCCCAGAGCGTGCATGATTTCATGAACGGCGGTGTAACGGTTGCCAAAGTTGTTCAGCGACAGGTCTTGTTGACCACCGACGCGGCCCACTGCCGAATAGGAAAAGCCAATCGCCGTGGGGTCGGTGAAAACTCGGATATAGTCGGTCTCTGTGGTGCGCGGCGAAAATTTGAGTTGGGCGACGGTTTCCAACTCACGGATCGCTTCGACGAATAGAGTGCGCTGCTTGGGTTGGAGCGAGGGATCGATGGTGTAAGCCACTTTGCCTTCGGGCCACAAATTCGTCCGGAAAAACGCGCTGGCCGCTTGTTTGCCATTTCCAATTTTGCCGCGGTAAGCGCGCAGAGCATCAACAGAGAGCAGCATATCGCCGCTTCTAACGAGTTTTGCACCTGGTTTTGCCGTTGCCAGGATTTTGTCGAGCAACTGGGCGTTGGTCGGCGCAGCCTGAGCCTGCGGCGCGATGCTCCACAAAGCGGCCAGGGACGCCAGCAGGGAGCCGAAAGGAATTTTATTTCTCATAAAGCAAGGGTGCCGCGAACGGCGAAAGTGCCGCAAACGGCGAAATAATTAGATCCTGTCACGCTTTCGCGTCATGCTTTCGCGTCATGCTTTCGCGTGACAGGCTCTTTTGATCAGGGGCACGGCCCAAACAGAACTCTCGATAATTAGTCGTCGTTGACAATGGTAGCGACGCCGGTCTCTTTCACGATTTTAGCTCCATCGGCACCGAAAATCTTGAGCAAGAAGTTTTCGTCGGGTTCGACCACAGTCTCAGGCCGCAACTTGATGCTGACGGCCATGGTGACAACTCCAGGCGAAAAAACCAGGCTGCCTGTAGTCGCGTTGTAATCACTGCCCGCGGTCGCGGTGCCATCGGCTGTTGCGTAGCTTACCACGATGGTTTCTTTGGCTGGCACACTGATGGAAACGTTGAAGGTAACGAAAACATCGCTCGTTTTTCCCTCGCGCACCGCGACATCGGAAACATACATTTCGGGCAGCGGAGCCACTGGGATCGCGGTTGCGGTGAAGTTGTTGCCGGTGGAATCGCCCGTCATGTTCACCTTCAGCGGATTGGGCGCGAAGCTGAACCCATCTTTGCTGGCGCTCAGGTTATAGTTTCCGGCCAGGAGATTGGTAAACGAGTAATTCCCCGAACTGTCGGTAGTCACCGTCGCCGCAGTCGCGCTATTGCTTTCATCGGCGCCCCCCAGACTGATGATCACACCGCCCACACCTTGAGGTGGTGTAGTTCCGGTTTGAACAAGTCCACTCAACCGAAAACGCGGGGTGTCCACAATCTGGTTCCAGTTCAGCGAGATGGGGCCGCTGTCTCCAGAACTGCGCTCGGAGAAAGAGACTATCTGGCCACCAGATCGGAACTTATATTGGATGTTACTGGTATTGAGCGTGCCGTCCACCGCGATGTAATAGGTCGCGTCCGCTTGCGCTAGAAATGTCACCGAGGAAGTCAAATTGGGCGGCATCGACGTGTTATTGATGTCATTGCTCGATGCGACTTCGGTCACGGTGCTTACGCTCAATCCGAGGTAAACCGCCAGCGAGGTGTTGATGTCGCTGCCTTGAGTGGTAAAAGTGACCCGCCCACTGTTGACGGGGCGCCAACGATACCAAATCGAAGCGTCGCCACCACCCCTAGCATGGTCGTCTTCACCAGTTTCACGGCGAGCGCCTGCGGTGCTGGCTCTGAGGCCACCAACCGGGCCTTCAATTTGTTCAGCGCTGGCAAATCTGTCATTGCGAGGAGTTCCTGGGAACCTGGAAAAGCCATAACGACTTCTCACTCCCTGTCCATCGGCTCCGCTGATTTGGAAGCGCTGTCCCATCACTTCCTGATTGTCTTTGAAGTCGGGTTTGGCGGTGATCGTCGGTTTGGTTTTGTCTTTGGCAAACGCAAACTGCTCATCGTGCATAATCGACAAAAAATCATACCCGGTGGAATTAGCGGAATCCTTAACGATGTCAAAGTTGCTCTCTTGACCCGCGACGATGTTTGCCCCATCAATGGTGACAAAAGTATCTCGGTCGGAGCGCTGCTGCTCATTCATCAGGCCCAGCGTATGTCCAATCTCATGGACTGCTGCAAATTTGGAGTTCGTTGCAAGAGCCAGGACTTGTGCGCCGCCCTGTTTACCAATGGCGGAAAAAGAGCCATCAGCTTCCAAATTGGTGACGCGCACATAATCGCCTTCAGATGTGCGGGGAATGAATTTGACGTTGGCCACGCGTTCCCACTCGCGCGCCGCTTCAATGAAAGCGCTGCGTTGTCCGATAGGCAACTTGAAATCAAATTCATAGGGCACGACTCCCCTGTCCCAGAGATTGGCCTGTGAGTAAAATGCGCTGGCGGCCTGTTTGCCGCCCCCCGTTTGGCTCTGCGCTTGCGCGTCCACGCGTGGTGCAACGCTCCAAAGCGCCGCCATTGCTCCCAGCAGGGAACAGAAAGGAATTTTATTTCTCATAAACATTGGTGCCTCTAATCGAAGGGCAAAATAATCAAATCCAGCAGTTATTTTAACTGAGGCAAGTAAGCGAAGAGTTAAGAGGTCTGAAACTGACAAAAGTGTCAATTATTTTTTAGCCGCAAATTTCTTCCAGATTCAAGCCCCATTCCCGCCCGCCCACTTGCCCATTTGCCGCCTTAACTCCTTATCTAACACACTATCAAGCCATGCTTGGTCTTTACGAGTGGGCCGTCACCGTCCGCGTGCTTTATAATCTGGCGAAGTTTTATCCCGAACTCACCAAAGCGGCGGCGCCGCTCATCGAAATCCCCGCCGAACTGCAACCGTTGTCTCAGCGCGGCACTTGGGAAATTGAAGTCGTCAATTTCCCGCACTACCGTTTCACTTTTCCAACCCAAGCCAAAAATCATCCCGCCATCGTGTTTTCCGGCGGCGGCGGCGACGATGGCGCCGGATATGAAACCCTGGTGCAGCACTGGGCCTCGCACGGTTACTGCGTGATTCAGCCGGTGCATTTCGATTCCTACACTCACCATCACGCCGAAACTGGCAGCGTGTTCTGGGGCCACCAAAAAACCACTTGGGACGTTTGGGGTCTGGTTCTGGGCGAAAAACGCTTGTGGCGCGCGCGCTGCGCCGACGTGACGCGGCTTTTGGACGAAATCGGCGACGCGGACGGCAAAATCGACACTTCGCGCCTTGGCATCGGCGGCTATTCCTATGGCGCGCACGTCGCGCTACTTCTCGGCGGCGCGGCGATGCGAACGCGTCAGGGCTTGTTCAAATGGCCGGAAAAGCGCGTCAAAGCCATCGTCAATCTGTCGGGCGAAGCCGGGACGCTGCGCCAGCCCAAGGGAGTTTTGCGTTCGCTGCGCGTGCCGACGCTGTTCGTGACCGGCGACGGCGATAAATCGGTGTGGGGCAGGGATGTCGATGCCAAATTGGACGCCTTTCGCCGCGCGCCCGAAGATTTGAAAGAACTGCTCGATATTCGCGGCGCGACCCATTTCGCTTTCGCGGGCCGGTTGTGGGAAGAAGCCAAACATCCCGCCGACAAAGCCGCCCAAGCCGCGATTTTTGGCGTCGTTTTAGGCGCGACGACGCGCTTCTGGGCAAAGAATCTCTAAACGCAAACCAAATCGCTCCGTTCGCCCGGCGCTGTGGTTTTCACTCTTCAAAAAGCGCGAAAAATCGGATGTTTGAAAAATCGCGCATCGGGGTATAATGATTGTGCATACGAATGCACGGAGGCGGGATCGAGCGAAGATTATGGCAGTGACCGGCAAAGACATCGCGCGCGAACTGGGAATATCCCAGCCCACGGTGTCGCGGATTTTGAGTGGCCGCGGCGTAGATCGCATTTCGCTCGAAACGCGCGAACGGGTTATGGAAGCGGCGGCGCGGCTCGATTATCAGCCCAACGCCATCGCGCGCTCGCTCCGACACGGCAAAACCGACGTGGTGGGCTTTTATTCGGTTTACGATTACGATGCGCGCAACGATTTCTTGGGTGCCTTGATTGGGTCGTTGCAACGCGCCTGTAACGCGTATCACCTCGATTTGCTGCTGTTTTCGGCGTTTTCCGAGCGCGCGCGCGACGAAATCGCCTCCAAACTGCGCGATGGGCGCATCGACGGCCTGTTTTTGCACGCCGCGCCATCCGATCCGCTCGCCGGGGCGCTGGCGCGCGCTTCGCTTCATGTCGTCGCGCTCGCCGACGCTTTGCCAGGCATTCCTTCGGTGAGTTTCAACAACGAACGCGGGATGCGCGATTTAATTGCCCAGCTTAGAGCGCGCGGATATGAAAAATTCGTTTTCGTGGCGCCCGATGTCGACCTCGAATCGGTCGAGCGGCGCCGTCAGGCGTTCGAGACGGCGACAAATGGCCTCGAAGCGCGCACGGTGCGCGTGTCTTATGAAAACAGCGCGCCGGTTTTGGATGAATTGAGAGGTTGGCGCGGTCAAAAACTGGCGGTGTGTTGCTGGAACGACCGCACCGCTTACAACCTGCTCGAAGCGAGCGCGAAACTCGGCTGGAATGTGCCCGGCGATCTGGCCATCACCGGATTCGATGGCTTTGTTTCTCACAAATTCCCCTGTCGCGCTCTGGTGACCGTGGGCGGCGATTGGGACGAACTGGCCCGCTCCGCTCTGGAAATGATGACGGCGCAAATCGGCGAACAAGCCGCGCCCGATTCCGTAGTTTTGCCGGTGCGCCTCATCGAAGGCGACACCATTCAACCCCGAAAGGCTGATCGGACAGCCCAAACATCATGAAAGACCTCTTTTCTACCCCTGCCACTACCCGTCGTAACGCGTTTACCCTCATCGAATTGCTCGTGGTCATAGCCATCATAGCTATCCTCGCCGCGATTCTCTTCCCAGTTTTTGGCCGCGCGAGGGAAAACGCGCGGCGCAGTTCGTGCCAGAGCAATTTGAAGCAAATTGGATTGGGCACAGCCCAGTATCTTCAGGATTATGATGGCCGCTACTTTCCACAAAGCGCTGCAGATGTTGGCGGCGCGTGGGCTGTTGTTCAGCCTTATATGAAAAGCATCCAAATTTTCCAGTGCCCAAGTGCGAACGTTTCTCCCAGCACCAATCCTTTGGCCGAGCCTTATAGCGGAACCTATGGTAACACTGCTTACTCCACTTATTTCTATAACAGCGGGTTGACCAATGGCGCGCCTGGAAGAATGGAAAGTGAACTGAATTACCCCTCACTCACAATTGCTGCAGGTGATAATGGCCCCTATAACTCAGCCAACTACCGTCCCTACGGTGCTGGCTATGGCTGCGATAAAATCGTCACAAGTTGTGGAACCGAAGCAATTGATCTAACTGCTGCCAGACGTCATTTAGACACCGCCAATTACCTGTTTTGCGACGGCCACGTTAAATCATACCGCCCCGATAAAATTTACGGTAACGCCGTAGCCTTTGCTGTTTCAGGAAGTTCGCCGACCTTTCATCCTCAAGAAGCCAGCTAACCAGATTCCAGCTTGAGCTGATTTTATTGGCCCGATTGCTCTTGTTGAGAATCGAATGTTTCCAAAAGGCGAAGCGCGCGGAATGCACGTTTCGCCTTTTTCGTCACCGAGTAAAGCGATGCTCGACCAAACAACGCTTTTCTGTCTTTCCCATCATGTTTAAAACCTTCCCTCAAATGCTCCCTGCTATTGCGCTTAGTTGCCTCATTGCGGGTTGCGATGCCGCTTCAACTCCAACTTCTGTCGCCGCACCTCTTCACACAGGCGCGGGCACGCCGACGTTGACGCGCTTGAGCAAAAACGGCGACAAATGGCAATTGATGCGCGACGGCCAGCCCTATTTCATCAAAGGCGCGGGAGGCGACGGCTCGAAACCCGCGCTCAAAGCCATCGGGGGCAATTCGTTTCGCACCTGGGGCGCCGACAACCTCGAAAAACAGCTCGATGAAGCACAAAAACTGGGAATGACGGTGTCGGTTGGCATTTGGCTCGGCCACAAGGAACACGGCTTCGATTATGGCAACGCGACTCAGGTTGCCGAGCAGTTCGAGCGCGCCAAAGCCGCCATCGACCGCTACAAAAACCACCCGGCGCTGCTTTTGTGGTCTATCGGCAACGAAATGGAAATCGGTTTTCCCGACGATTATCCCGCGGTATGGCAAGCCGTCGAGCAAATCGCGGCTTATGCCAAAAAAGCCGATCCCAATCATCCCACCATGACCGTCATCGCCGAAATGGGCGGCGGCAAAGTGGCCAATATCAACAAATACTGCCCCAGTATCGATATCATCGGCATCAACTCCTACGGCGGCGGGCCTTCGGTTGCCGAGCGTTATTCCAAAGCGGGCGGCACCAAACCTTACGTCATCACCGAATTCGGGCCGCCGGGAACATGGGAATTGCCCCGCAACAGTTGGGGCAGCGTCGCGGAGCTAACCAGCACCCAAAAAGCCGACGCGTATCGAGAGACCTATCAAAAATCCATCGCCGATTCGCCGCTCAGTCTGGGCAGCTACGCTTTCACCTGGGGCAACAAACAGGAAGCCTCAGCGACCTGGTTTGGGTTGCTTTTGCCCGACGGCACGCGCCTCGGCGCCGTCGATACCTTGACAGAGTTGTGGACGGGCCAGAAGCCTTCCAACCGGGTGCCGGAAATCGAAAATCTCAGTCTCGAAACGCCGGAAAAAATCACGCCCGGCGCCACGGTAAAAGCGAATTTGAAGGTCAGCGATCCCGAAAAAGACGCGCTCCAAGTGGATTGGGTGTTGCAACACGACCCGATGCAAGACTCCATCGGCGGCGAAACCCAGGCGACGCCGCCGACTTATCCCGAAGCGATTCAAAGCGCGACCAATAACGGAGTCACGCTCAAAATGCCGAAATTCGGCGGTGGCTATCGCTTGTTCGCCTACATCCGCGATGGCAAAGGCGGCGGTGCGGTCGGAAACCTGCCGCTTTTTGTCGAAGGCGGCGAGAAAATGGCTGAAAAAGTCGCTGTAAAACCCGAATTTCACGCGGCCAAAGCGAAACTGCCGCTCGAAATTTCGGCAGAATCGGCAACTCCAGCGCTTTATTTCCCTTCCGGCTACATGGGCAATGCGGGCGCGATCAAAATGGGCGAAACCAGCGAAAATCCCCATTCCGGCAAGTCGGCGCTCCAAGTTCAATACAACGCGGGCGCCGATTGGGGCGGCGTGGTGTGGCAAAGCCCTGCCGACGATTGGGGCGACAAACCCGGCGGCTGGGATTTGAGCGGCGCCAAAAAACTCACTTTCTGGGCGCGCGGGGAAAAGGGCGGCGAAGAAGTCAACTTTTCCTTTGGTTTGCTCGGCGCAGACAAGAAATTTCCCGATTCCGACAAAGGCGAAACCGGCAAAGTCAAACTGACCAAAGAGTGGCAGCAGCACAGCATCGCTTTGGCCGGGAAAGATTTGTCTCAGATCAAAACCGGATTCTGCTGGGTGGCGGCGGGAAAAGGCCAATCCGTCACTTTTTATCTCGACGACATCCAATGGAAGTGATCCCAAGCACCATTTCAAGCAAAAGGCGCCGCGATTGCGGCGCCTTTTCGCGCATTAAGCATCATATTCGCGCTCGACCTCGATGACGAACTGCCCGTCGCGTTCGATGCGAATCGTCAGCAGATTAGGCCGACAACAGACTTGACAATCTTCGGTGAACTTCTGGGTTCGCGCGCCCGATGCATCCACGAAAACCTCGTTTTGCTCGCCGCAAAACTCGCAATTGTAAGGCTGGAACCGGTTGAGCATAAAAAGCAAAGCAGCAACGAGATTCGTTGCTGCTTTTTGGTTTTCAACTTCCCACGCGCCGGTCGCGGAACTGGAAATCTCGAATCGCGCGGCGCAGTTCTCCGGCGCCAAACTCCGGCCACAGCGTCGGCGTCACCCATAACTCCGCATAGGCGATCTGCCAGGGCAAGAAGTTAGAAATCCGCATTTCGCCGCCGGTGCGAATCATCAAATCCGGTTCGGGCAAATCACCGGTGTAAAGCGAGCGGCCAATCAGTTCTTCGGTGATCTCTTCGGCTTTAAGTAGGCCCTGCTGCACCTTTTCCATCAGTTGGCGAAAGGTGTCGGCGATTTCGGCGCGTCCGCCGTAATTGAGCGCCAAATTCAGCACCAAACCGGTGTTTTTCACGGTTGTGTTCACGCAATCATCGAGTTGGCGCAGCAAATGGTCGGGCAAATTCTCGCGGCGTCCGATATGGCGGATTTGCACGTTGTTTTTGTGCATTCCCGGCAGTTCCGAGTGCAAATTCTTGGTAATCAGGTGCATCAAACCCGCGACTTCGGCGCCCGAACGCTTCCAATTTTCCGTTGAAAAAGTGTAAAGCGTGAGCGCGCCGACCTTCAAATCGACACACTCCTGAATGATTTTCTGGGTGACATCGGCGCCTTTGGAGTGGCCGGTGAGCGCCAGCCAGCCCTTTTCCTTGGCCCAGCGCCGGTTGCCGTCCATGATGATGGCGATGTGCCTGGGAATGTGCGTGGGGTCGAGGGCAGTGTCGTCGGTCAAGGGCGTTTCGGTTGGCAAAGCGACGGATTTGGGTTTCACAAGGCGAAAAAGACGGGAAAGCATGGAAATTTCAGGGCGAAACCGGGATTTTATCTTCCCCTAAAAGTTCGCGTGCAACCAGAAGTTCGACGCCGCCCTCGCGCTCCACTACGCGCACGACTCGCAGTTCGCCCCAGATTGGAATCCGCGTTTTGGAAACGAAGGGCGGCGCGGTTTCGGTGATTGTGGGCGCGGCGGGCAGAAGTTTCACCGCGTCGGGGAGGGGGAGGCCGATGATGTCCATAGGAGTTTCAGCGAATAAATTCGCCGCAAAGAAGAGCGAAACCTGCCTTCGCAGGTTGTCAACGCGCAAATCTTCCGAAAAAAAGCGGTTTCCCAACCTGCGAAGGCAGGTTTCGCTCTTCTTTGCGGCGAATTTATTCGCTGGCTAAACCACCGAAATCTCCGTTTCCTTCGCCGCACGCGTTTTTTCGATGTCAACCACGAACCTATCCGTAATCTTCTGCACGTCGCCTTCGTGACGCGTCAATTCGTCTTTCGACAAATCGCCTTCTTTTTCCATCTTTTTGAGCGCGTCGTTGGCGTCGCGGCGGATGTTGCGAATCGCAATTTTGTGCGCCTCAGCCTTTTTTCCGGCCAGTTTGACCATCTCGTTGCGGCGTTCCTGCGTCAGATTGGGAACCGAAACGCGGACTTGGCCGCCATCGGAGAGCGCGCCCACGCCCAGATCGGACTTGGCAATCGCGTTGGCAATCGCGCCCGCGGCGCCTTTGTCATAGGGCGTGACCAACAACTGTCTGGCATCGACAACTGACGCCGTAGCGAGAGTTTTGAGCGCCGTCGGCGCGCCGTAATAATCGACGACGATTTTGTCCAGCATCGTCGGCGTGGCGCGGCCCGTTCGCAGCGTGCCGAGATCGTTGTCCAGGTCTTCGAGCGCCTTTTTCATGCGCGCCTGCATTTCAGAAATCACTTCTAATGGCATATTTTCCTCGTTTTGCACGGCAAATTGGGAGATAAAACAGCTTAACAGTTTAAATCCTCAACAATTAAGCGCGACTCGTTAAACTTTGCCGCCGTGCTTTCAATTGACAACATCTCCAAACAATACGGCGCCCAGGTCATTTATGACGACGCCTCTCTCTTTATTGGCCCCGGCGACCGCATCGGACTCGTCGGCCCCAACGGAACCGGAAAATCGACGCTTTTTCGCATGATCGTGGGCGAAGAAACGCCCGACGCCGGCAAAATCCGCTTCGATCCCCACGTTTCGTCGGGCATGCTTTCGCAGGAATCGCAGTGTCGCCTCGGCATCACCGTGCGCGAGGAAATGCAATCGGCGTTCCCCGAAGCCGACGACGCGCTCAACAAAATCGAGAACTTGGCCGCCAAACTCGAATTCGCGGGCGGTCACGAGCAAAAAGAAGCGCTGCGCCAGCTTTCCCAGGCCCAAATCGACCTCGAAATGCAATCGACCGACACCATGGAACAGCGCATCGGGCGCGTTTTGCATGGTCTCGGATTTCCCACCGAAGCGCTCGACCGCTTGACCGATACGTTTTCCGGCGGCTGGCAAATGCGAATTGCGATGGCAAAATTGCTTTTGCGCGAACCTGACGTTTTGCTGCTCGACGAGCCGACCAACCATCTCGATGTGCGCGCGGTGAAATGGCTGCAAGGCTACATTTCCGAGTATCCCGGCGCGGTTTTCGTGATTTCGCACGAACCCAAGTTTTTGGACGAGATTTGCTACACGATGGTCGAACTGGAAAATGGGAAATTGCACGAATATACCGGCAATTACAGCCAGTTTCAGCGCCAAAAAGAGGACAACGAAAAAACCCAGGCGTCGGCTTATGACCGCCAGCAGAAGGAAATCGAGCGCGCGCAAGGCTTCATCGACCGTTTCGGCGCCAAAGCCTCGAAAGCGTCCGCCGCGAAATCGCGCGAAAAAGCCATCGAAAGGATGGACAAAATCGAAGCGCCGCGCGCCAACACGCGCGGAATCAGTTTGCAATTCCCCGAAGCGCCGCAATCGAGCGCCGAACCGATTCGTTTGCGCGACGACGTTTCTAAGTTATACGGCGAAAAACAGGTGTTGAAATCCATCAATTTGCGCCTCAAACGCGGCGACCGCTTGGCGCTCATGGGGCCAAATGGCGCCGGAAAATCGACTTTACTGAAGATTTTAGCGGGCGCCGAAACCCTCGATAGCGGCGAGCGCGAGGAAGGTCGCGGCGTCGTCATCGGCTATTTCGCGCAGCATCAGGCCGAAGCGCTCGATCCCGAACGCTCGGTTTTGGACGAAACGCTTCACGACTTAATTCAGCGTCCCGAACCGCTCGCGCGCAACCTTTTGGGCCGACTTTTGATTCGCGGCGACGCCGTTTACAAGCCGATTGGCGTGTTGTCGGGAGGCGAACGCTCGCGCGTCGCGCTCGCCAAGTTTTTGCTGCGTCCCGCCAACGTTTTGCTGCTCGACGAGCCGACAAACCATCTCGATGCCGGTTCGCGCGCCGTTCTCATCGAAGCGCTCAAAGGTTTCAAAGGCACCATTGTTCTCGCCTCGCATGACACGCCGTTCGTGCGCGAAGTGGCGACGGAAAGTTACACTCTCGATGACGGAGTTTTGAGCGAAAATCGCACCGCGCTCGCGGTTCCGGGCAGCGGTAAGAAAGGTAAGAAATAGTGGGTTGGTGTCGTTTTGACCCCACCCTAACGTCGCCCAGAGGGCACCCGACCGCAAGCGGAGAGGGAACCGGTCAATTCCGCGCTTCCTGCCAATTGCACTGAGCGAAATGATGATCGGTTCCCTCTCCGGTAATCCGGGGAGGGTTAGGGTGGGGTCAAAACGCAAACCAACTCGCTCCCAACTCATTATGAAAATCGCACTTCAACTCGGCCTGATTCCCGGCCAAAGCCCATCTGACAAAGCGAAATGGGCCAAAGATCACGGCGCCCAGGGCATCGAACTCGGCGCTATCGGCAATACGAGCGACGAAATGCGCGCCATCGCCGACAAAATCAACGGCACCTTGCCGATTTCCAGCGTGTGCGCCAACGCCACGCCCGATGGCGTCAAAGCCTTCGATTTTCTCAATCCCGACAAGAAACTGCGCCGCGCTTCGATTGACGGCTCGGCAGCCGTTCTCAAATTCTGCGGTGAAGTCGGCGCCGTCGGTCAAATCGTGCCGCCGATTTTCGGCCCGCCGGTCGTGCCCGATTTGGCGCCGGTGATTTCGATTGCCGACCTCGAAGAGCAACTGATGATCGCGGCTTTGCAGGAATTAGGGCCAATCGCGGTCGAAAACAAAACGCTGTTTTTGCTGGAGCCGCTCAACCGCTACGAGCAGCATTATTTGCGAAAACAATCGGATGGGATTCGCCTCATCGACGCCGCGCAAACGCAGGGCGTCGGGCTGTTGTCGGATTTTTTCCATATGCACATCGAGGAAACCAGTTCGCCGCAAGCGTTTCGGGGCGCCAAAGGCTACACCAAAGCGATTCATCTGGCCGATAACACGCGCATGGAGCCGGGAACCGGCGATATCGACTTCGTTGCGAGCTTCAAAGTGCTGATCGAGAACGGCTTCGACGGTTTTATGGCCTATGAATGCGGCATTTCCGGCGCTTCGAGCGAGGAAAAAGCCGAGAATCTGGCGAAATCGCTGGATTATATGCGGAATTGTTTGAGCAAAGCGCGCGCTTGAATGACCGGTTCCCTCTCCGGTAATCCGGGGAGGGTTAGGGTGGGGTTCAGTCGCGGGAACTTTGCAAAAGTGCAAAATCCTCCAGAGCAAGACCCCACCCTAACCCTCCCCGGATTACCGGAGAGGGAACCGGTCATTTTAAAGAACAGCAAATTCAAAGGAACAAAATGAAAGCGATTTTAACCGGATTAGGTGGACGCGGGTTGCACTGGCTCCGCGCGATGCGCGAGCGCGAGGATGTCGAATTCGTGGGTTTCGTCGAGCCGTATGAAGGCTCGATTATTCGCGCGGTCGAGCAAAATCAAGTGCCGCGCGAACTCATTTTTCCCAGTTTGGAGGCCGCGATTCAAAACACCGAGGCGGATTTCGTGTTCGATGTGACGCCGCCCGCGGTGCATCACGAAATCGCGCTGCAAGCGTTCGCGGCGGGGCTTCATGTCATCGGCGAAAAGCCGCTGTCGGACAACTTCGCAAACGCCAAAACCGTGGCGCAGGCGAGCCAAAGTGCCGGTCTTCAGCATATGATCACCCAGAACTACCGTTTTGGCGCCCAGCCGCGCACTTCGCGCCGGGTGCTGGATGAAGGGCTAATCGGCGCGCCGGGACAGTGCGATATCCGTTTTTATATGAACTGGGCCGATAATCCCGGTTCGCACTATGTGACCGAGCCGTTCATGGTGATCAACGACATGATGGTGCATCATTTCGATCTGATTCGCTATGTTTTGAATCAGGAGCCAACTTCGGTGCAGGCCGTGACCTGGAATCAGCCGTGGGGTTGGCACCAAGGCGATGCGTGCCACTCCATCGTGTTCCGTTTTGCATCGGGCCTGGTGACCACCCACGTTTGCAACGCCTGCGAGGTGGGCGCGCGCACCACCTACAACGGGGACTGGCATATCGCGGGGCCGGGTGGCAGCCTGGATTGGGTGCAGGACAAAACTTTCTATTCGCATCTGCACCGCACCGAGGAGAAAATCGAGCGGCGCCCGGTCGAACATTTGACGGTGAAACCGACCGAACAGGCGATGATGGACGAGTTTTTTGCCGCCATTTCCCAAAACCGCGAGCCGGAATGCTCGGCGCAGGACAATTTGAAGTCGCTGGCGATGGTTTTTGGCGCAATTCAAAGCGCCAAAGAAGGCCGCATCGTGCCTCTGACTGAGGTGGCCTGAGTGAGGAGCGGCTTGAAACGCGCTTTCAACGGACACCAAGAGAGTGTCAAACTGAAAACAACTTTCCGTAAAATGGATAAAAACAGGTGGGAATGGGGCGTGCGCGGCAATTGGCGAGAACAGCGCATTATGTAGTGAGGAATTTTGCCGACAAGAATGAGTGATTCAACTCTTTTTGACCGCTCAAAGCGAGTTGGGAAGGCCAGCGCGCTCCTCTGATGAGGAAGGACAAGGCCCGGCAGAAATTTTAAAATGACGCTTCGTGCCAAAACTCTACTGACGGTGTGTGCCGCGCTGTCGGGGTTGCTGTTGGTGCTTTATCTGGCGCTGCGGCCTCTGGTATTACACGAGTATTCGCACGCCGAAGCGGCGGTGGCGACCCGGCGGTTGCTGCGCGCCCGCTCGCTGTGGGTTTATGGACAAAACCAGTTCGCCGCCAATTTCTCCGGTTGGGCGGCGTGGGACGAAATGTATGATTTCGTCGATAGCGGCAACCCGCAGTTCGCGGCGACCCATCTCAACCCGGAATCGCTCAGCGCGGCGCGCGCCGATTTCGTGGCCATCGTCCGCAACGACGGAACCGTGGTGTTCGCGCGGCTTTTGGACGAAAATGCCGGGCGCGCCGCGGAGTTTTTGCCGGCCCAACTCACGCGCTATCTGCAAGCGGGCAGCCCGCTGTTGCAGCACCAGAACGTGCTCGATAAACGCGCCGGACTGCTGCTTTTGCCGTCCGGCCCCATTCTGGTAGCGTCGCTGCCGATCACTTCAGGCGACGAGCGCGCTGGCGCGCGCGGCACGCTTTTGATGGGGCGCTACTTCTCGCACCTTGACTGGATGCGTTCGCTGCAAGCGAGCGAGCAAAGCGTCGATTTTCGGCTCTTTAATCAGCCTTTGCCCGCCAATTTCGAGCGCGCCGCTTCCCATTTGGCTGCCTCCCAACCCGGCTTTTCCCAAGCTGAAAACGGTAGCGAAATGGCCAGCTATTTCGCCATGAACGATTTCGAGGGCCAGCGTTTGGGCCTGATTCGCATCGCCGCGCCGCTGGAAATCACGCCGCGCGCCAATTTAACGCTCTTCTATCTCACCCTGCTGATGATGGTCTGCGGCGTGTTGTTTCTGTTTCCGGCCCTGCTACCCGTGGAAAGACTGGTGCTGGCGCGCGTGGCGCGGCTCAACACCCTGGTCGATAAAGTCCGCAGCGCGGGCGATTTGTCGCAGCGCGTCGATGAGCGCGGCGGCGACGAACTCTCGCAGCTGGGCGCCAACATCAACCGCACTTTGGCCGCGCTTCAAGCCGTTGCGACGCGCCAGAAGCGCTCGGAGCGGTTGTATCGCCAGATGGCTGAAACCGCGCTCAACGCCGGCGACGCCTATTTCGTGTGGCAGGCCGGGCGCCAGTTTCTCGACTGGCACGGCGACATCGACGCTCTGCTCGGTTATCCGCCCGGCGGCATGAAACGCACTCAGAAAGCGTGGCTCCAACACATCCATTTCGTCGATCAGGGCAAAGTCGTGCGCTCCTGCGCGCGCGGTCTGGCCCTGCGGCAGACGGTGCAGGTCGAGTTTCGCGTGATTCGCTGCGACGGCACCACGCGCTACTGGATGATTCGCGCCAAACCGCTCGCGCCCGACCCCGACGATTCGACCCAAGTTGCGTCGCTGAACGTAAAAGCGCCGCTCGAAAGCGACGGCGCGCCGCGACTTTTGGCGGTTTGCATCGACATCACGGCGCGAAAAGAAGCCGAAGAGCTGCTCCGCCAGAGCGAAGACCGTTTGCAGCGCATCTTCGACACCGCCGCCGATGCCATCGTCATCGCCGACCGCGACGGCCAAATTACTTTCGCCAACGAAGCGGCGGCGCGCATTTTCGGGCTGTCGCGCCAGGAAATCACCGCGCGCACCATCGACGACCGCGACTGGGCCTACACCGACACCGAAGGCGAGCCTTTCGACTCCTCGCAAAATCCGTTTTACCGGGTGCGCGCGACCGGCGAGCCGATTTACGAGGCGCAATTCGGCCTCGCCAACTCCGTCGGCGCCCGCGTCATCGTCTCGGTCAACGCCGCGCCGCTTTTGGACGCGCGCGGCAGTTTTTCCGGCATGGTCGCCTCTTTCGCCGATGTCACCGAGCGCCGCACATTGCAAAATCGCCTCGAATACCAGGCTTTGCACGATTCGCTGACTGGCCTTGCCAACCGTTCGCTGCTCCGCGACCGCCTTAAACAGGCTGTCGAACGCCGCCGCCCCAACGATACGCCCATCGCGGTGCTGTTCATCGACCTCGACAACTTCAAATACATCAACGACTCGTTGGGGCACGCCGTAGGCGACGAACTCATCATCGAAATCGGCAATCGTCTCACCAAATCGCTTCGCACCGGCGACACCGCCGCGCGCTTTGGCGGCGACGAATTCGTGGTGCTTTTGGAAAGCGTCGATGGCCCGCATTATGTGATTCAGGTCGCCGACCGTTTGCTCGAATCGCTCTGCGAGCCGTTTCTGTTGTCGGGGCGCGAAGTTTTCACCACGCCCAGCATCGGCATCGCGTTTTCGACCGGCCACGCCGATCAGCCCGACGAACTGCTGCGTCACGCCGACGCCGCGATGTATGAGGCCAAACGGCGCGGCAAAGCGCGCTACGAAATCTTCGAATCGAGCATGAGCGCCTCGGCACTGAATCGTCTCGAAACCGAAAACGACCTGCGCCGCGCCTTGCAAAAAGGCGAGTTTTTCCTACATTTTCAGCCCAAATGGGACTTATCGACCAACGCGCTTTACGGTTTCGAAGCCCTGGTGAGATGGAATCACCCGCAGCGCGGCCTGATCTCGCCTGGCGATTTCATTCCCATTGCCGAAGAAACCGGCCTCATCGTGCCGCTGGGTTTCATGGTTCTCAAAGGCGCGTGCGAACAGGCCAAAATCTGGTGCGCGGGCCTGGAAAAACCGCTGCTCATGGCCGTCAACGTGTCGTCGCGCCAGCTCCAGATGCCCGAAATCGTGCCTCTGGTGGCGCGCGTCATCGAAGAATCGGGCTTTTCTCCCGCGTGTTTGATTCTCGAAATCACCGAAAATTCCATCGTGGAGCGCACCGGCGATATGCTCGACACCCTCAATTCGCTCAAATCGCTCGGCGTCAAACTCGCCATCGACGATTTCGGCACCGGTTATTCGTCGCTCGCCTATCTGCGCGCTTTCCCCTTCGACTACCTCAAAATCGACCGCCAATTCGTCACCAACGTCCACGAAGAAGGCGGCAACGGCGTGATTATCTCCTCAATGATCACGCTCGCCCACGCGCTCGACCTCACCGTGATCGCCGAAGGCGCCGAACAAGCCGAAGAAGTCGCGCACCTCAGAAAACTCGGCTGCGACCTGGCGCAAGGCTACTATTTCGGTCGCCCGATGACGGCGGCGCACATCGAAGCGCGTCTGGGTCTGCGCCCCAGTCATCTGCCCGCTCTGCAAATCACCCTTTGACGCTCATTCGGCAGATGTCGATGGCAATATCCGGAGTGTCGATGGCAATATCCGGCGGAATATCGCCATCGACGCTTCAAATATCGCCGACCATGCTTCGAAAATCGCCATCGACACTGCAAATATCGTCAAACAGGCTTCCGATATCGCCAGCGACACCCGGCAAATGCCCAAACAGGATCGGCGAATGGCTGGCGACGAGGGCAAAGTGTGGTTTTATGCCGTGAACCGCCATAACTCAAAAAGAGCGCGCCCGGAAATCCGGGCGCGCTCTTTGGGTTTGAATTGTGATTCAGGGGAGTTTGAATGCGACGGTTTTCATTTCTCCCGCCGTGCCGAGCGACACGTTTTGCGTCATGCTCTGGCCCTTTACGCTCACCGAAATCTGATAATCGCCCAGAAATGCGCGCGTTTTGAGCGTCCCATCGACTAAAGTCGGCGCGATGACATTGGTGCGCCACTCTTTTTGCACCAAATCGAGCCACGCCTGCCCGTTGGGTTTGGGCGTCCAGTCTTGACGCCACAGCGCGGCGCCCGGCGCGTAATGACGGCCTTCCCAAAAACCCCACATCACCACGCCGCTCACACTGGGATGCGAAAACATCGTTGTCAGGAAATCGCGGGTGAAATCGGCCTGGAGCGTTTCGCTGGGCACTTGCACGTCGAATTCGGTGATTTGAATCGGCAAGCCGAATTTGGCGAAACGATCCAGAATGGCGAGCATTTTGACCGGCGGCGTCAAATCGGAGCCGAAATGCCCCTGCATTCCGATGCCGTCGATGGGCGCTTTTTCTTTGACCAAAAAGGCGATGGTGTCCTCGAAATGCTGCTGATGAGCGCGGTCGTTGCCGCCTGCCGAGAGAATTCCGTAATCGTTGAGGTAAAGTTTCGCGGTCGGGTCAGCTTTTCGCGCTTCGCGGAACCATTCGCTTTGAACCTGTGGCCCCAAAACGTCCATCAGATCGTGGTTTTTGTAAGGCTCGTTCAAAACGTCCCAATCGACGAGTTGGCCGCGCAATGCGCCCGCTTCGTCGGCGATATGATCGTTGAGGGATTTTCGAAGCGCCACCGGATCGGTTTCCAGCGCTTTGAGTTCCGCGGGCGAATGCCGCCAACTCGGCCACACCAAAACATGGCCGCGCGCTTCGATTTTGTTTTCGCGCAGCCATTGGAGCGCTTTTTGTGGCGTCTCGCGGTCTGTATTCCACTGTTTCGACTTCAAATCGTTCTCGAAAACGATACGATTGAAGTTGGCGCGCACCATTTCCTGATATTTCAAGTCGGCGGGAGCGTCCGAAACCAGCGCTTTGGCACTCACCGCCGAACCGAAAGGAAATGCTCCGCGGGTTTGCTTGATGGTGACTTCGGCGCCCGGAACCGCTTTACCATTGGCATCGCGCACGCTGATTTGCAAGTCGCCTTTGCGAATTTTCTCGATGCGCTCCGCCGCCGCTTGGCGCCACGGCGCGTCGGGTTCGCTGCCTGCATAAGTGATTTTGGTGGCCGGAAGCGTCTCAAGATTGACGCTATTTTGATAATTCCGCAGCGAGATTCCGGCGAATTCGACGGTTTGAGGCGCGAATCCGACGCGCAGATTCATCACGGCTTCGCCCGGCGCGTAATTATCGGCGGATTTGAAAGGGAAATCGAAGCGTTTCCACGCCGTTCCCGCGCTGGTTTCATATCCAAAGGAGCGTTTGAATTCTGGGCCGGGGCCTTCGAAAGTGAAACCGACGAAGCCTTCCTGCATCGGCGATTCCAGGGTTCGCATCCAAAACGAGGCGAGCAAAATGTCGCCTTTGGCAATTGGATTCGCGTTTCGCGCGGCGAGTTGCATATCCCAGGGCCGCTGCGGTTGAGCCACGGTGCGAACGCGAATCGCCTGATTGAAATTGGGGTTTTGCACCGCGACGATCTCGACTTTGGCATCGGCGGCGCTGGGGCCGGCGATTTGGAAGGCTTGCAGCGTGTCGGCGGGCAAAAGCGAGGTTGCGGGCGCGGCGCCGAGAGTCGCGCCGTCGCCGGGAGTTTGCGCGCAGGATGCAACGACATTGGTTGAGATGAGAGCAAACAAAACGGCTGAAGAGGAACGGGAAAGTCGAGAGTTCATGGGGATTTTAGGTGAAATGAGCTGCTTTTTACAGCGAATCAATTCGCCGCAAGAAAACGAAGTCCGCCTGCGCGGACTGAGGCATTAACCTGTGAAAGGTTTCGTATTCTTGCGACGAATTGATTCGCTGTCTTTACCTTCTCAAGTCAAGCGGTAAGATTCCGGCATCCAACCGCGTTCGACGCAATCGCGCAGGCTCCAAACGGGCCGCGATTCGGTTTTGTAAGTCCAGAAAAACCAGCCGCGCGTTTTTTCATAGGACAACAATTGCGCGGCGGCATAGGCGCGGCGGCCCATGTCGGTTTCGAAAGCGGTCGCGCCATCGACGCCCGGCCCGCGCAGACAAAGCGACCATTCGCTGACGATGGCGGGCAACTGTTTTTGCATATCGGTCAGCAGTTGAGTGCGATTGATGGCGGCTTTTTGGACGTGTTGAATGTAAGTTTTGGCTTTGTCATCGTCGGTGTAGCACTGATACAAATGGGCGTCTAAAATCACGTTTTGGTTGGGCGCGGCGGCGAAATCTTTCCAATCCATCGGGCGAAACGCGTCGTGAATCACGACGGAAACTTCGGGTTTGACGTGCTTGCGAATGCGATTGTAAGCGTTTTGCGAAAACTCTTGAATCAAAGGCATCGAAGTGCGAAAACTCGGTTCGTTGAGCGTGCCGATGCCGATCAAATTGGGATGATTTCCATAACGCCGCGCGAAACTTTCCAAAACATCGAGAGTTTTAGCGATATTCTGCGGATTTGTGGGCCATTCCATCGGGCCGTTGCGCCCGCCATGGTCGCGGCCATTTTGACTGCCGGGCGCGCCGTGTAAATCGAGAAAAACGCCCAATTTGTGAGTTTTGGCGTTGGCAAAAGCGCGATCCAAAATGTCCGGCGCGGCGATATAAGACTGGTCGCTTTCCAGAATCCAGTAACCGACCGGCAAACGAATCGCGTCAAGTCCGCGCGCCGCGATCCAGGCGAAATCGGCTTCGGTAATGTAGTTTTCGCGGTGCGCGCGCAAACGCTCCGCGCCACCAGCCTCCGTGCCGAAACTCCATTCGTCGGGCGCTTTCATGCCGTCGAACAGGCTGGGGGAAATCCATTTTTCAAGCAGCAGCCAACCGCCGAGATTAACGCCGCGAATGACGCGGTTCGGAGAAAATTGAGGGGTGGAAACGAGTTCCTGTGTGTCTATGCGTTGGTAGTTATTCCGAGTGAGTGTTATCCCATTTATCGGCTTGTCTTTGATTCCAGCGATGGACGAACCAGGTGAGTCTGATGTTGAGCCAGTAGAGGGAGCGGGCAAAAGCGGCAGTTTTTCGTCCGA
>JAABUN010003226.1_pt1 | contig 26051 bp, 23 predicted proteins | sample 5559311 | NCBI WGS metagenome assembly JAABUN01 (sample SAMN10711877, study PRJNA513370) | rock metagenome | isolation source: Antarctica rocks | place: Antarctica: Victoria Land, Siegfried Peak sud
GCATCGAGCAGATCGCCGAGTGGGTGTCCACGGCCAACGCCCGCGGACGCGCGCCGCTCGTCGTCGTCGCCGAGGGGTTCGTGCCCTCCCACATGGAACAGGCTCACTCCGAACGCGGTCTGGACACCTTCGGCCGCCCCCGACTGGGTGGCATCTCAGACCAGCTCGCGCCGGAACTGGAGGCACGCACGGGTGTCGAGACCCGCGCCACGATCCTCGGTCACATCCAGCGCGGCGGCGTCCCGACGTCGTTCGACCGCGTCCTCGCGACCCGCCTCGGCATGGCAGCCGTCGACTCCGTGAAAGACGAGCTGTGGGGCACGATGGTTTCCCTCAACGGCACGGAGATCGCGCACGTGGGGTTCGAGGCGGCACTCGGGAACCTGAAGCGGGTTCCCCAGCACCGCTACGACGAAGCCGCCATCCTTTTCGGCTGACCAGGTGGAACTCGATCCGGGGACGGTCGCGATCGTCCAGCTCGCCTGGTCACGGTTGCTGGGCCTCGACGACGGCGCCATCGGCGAGGGCGGCACGGATCGCTTGGTCAGCATCGACGATGACGCCTCGGCGCTGAGCTTCGTGACCCTCTTCGGCGTTGAGGTCCTGCGGGGACCGCAGTGGGCCGTCGACGCGGGGGGCGACCTTCCCGGCATGGAGCTGCGCAGCCACTCGACGCTACTCTCGCTCAGCCGCGAGCACGGCGGACGCGGGCTCGGGGAGGCTCAGCTCTACTTCTGTGACTCGCTGCCGCGGTTCGAAGGTGCACCGGCCGTGGTGTCGAGCGAGGCCGGGCTCGTCCGTACACTCGAGCGCCGGTGCCCACCGGACGACATCGCGGAGGCCGACCTGAGCGGCGTGCAGCACCCTTTCGTACTCCTGGAGGAGGCGGCTGAGCCGGAGACGGAGCAGCCCACCCCCCTGGCGGGCGCCGGCTACGACATCTGGGCGGGCATCCTGGCGCACATCTCGGTCATCACACCGCCCGAGGAGCGCCGGAAGGGGTACGCCCAGCGCATCGCCGCCGTCGCGGTCGAGGAAGCCATGGGCGCGGGCCTCGTGCCGCAGTGGCGCGCCCGGACCGACAACACAGCATCTCAACGAACGGCCCGCAGGGCCGGCTTCGCCTTCGCCGGGACGCAGACCTCGGTGCTTCTCGACCGCCCCTGACCGCCGTCGTCGTCCCCTTTGGGCTGTGCGAAGCTCCAGGGTTTCGACGCGCGCCACCCCGTGTGGACCCGCGCCACGCGACCAAAGAATGGGCGCCAGCGGAAAACTCCTGGGACCTGGTAGGCGTCGGTGGGCGAACGCGCCGAACCTTGGCGGGCTGATCAGGCGGACGACTCGACTCAGCCGAACAACTCGACGAGGTCCGTACGCCCGAACATCCCGGCTGCGGCACGCGCCGTGGGCGTTCCCGCATCGGGGTCGGCACCGGCGCCGACGAGGAGCCGGGCGACGTCCGTGTGGCCCTTGAAGGCCGCACCGGTGAGCGGCGTCTGCCCGCGGTCGTTGGTTTGGTCGGCATCCGCCCCGCGCGCCAGGAGGTCGCGGACGATCGCGGGATGGCCGTTGTAGGCCGCCAGCATCAGCAGGCTGTCACCGGCCGTGTTCGTCAGGGTGAAAGGCACACCTGCGTCGAGATATCGCGCCAGAGTGGCGCGGTCGCCCTGCCGGGCGGCATCGAAGAGTGCGTGCGCGAGGGCGATCGCCGCGGCGGCACCGGCGTCTTCGCTCATACCCTGACCGCCGTCGTTCCCCGCACTCATCGCGATGCCTTGAGGAACCCGGTGGCCCGCCCGACGACCTGCCCTGCGTCCGGCGCGACGATGACTTCCTGACCGGCGGCGTACGCCTCTTCCCCGTCCTGCACCAGCAGGTCGACGGAGGCGTCGACGGACCGCTTGAGGACGGCGAGGGCGATGGGACCCATCTCGTAGTGGTGGCCCACGGACGTCACTCTGCCCACCGTGCGGCCCTCACTGACGACGGCGCTGCCCGGTGCCGGGAGCGTGTGCTGGCTTCCGTCGAGGTGGAGGAAGGTGAGGCGGCGCGGCGGATGCCCGAGGTTGTGCACGCGGGCGATGGTCTCCTGCCCCTTGTAGCACCCCTTTGCGAGGTGCACGGCGGTGCGCATGAGGTCGAGTTCGTGCGGGATGGTCTTCTCGTCGGTCTCGAATCCGGGACGCGGACGCCAGGCGGCGATGCGCAGTGCCTCGGCGGCGAGCGACCCGGCGAGAGCCAGGCCGGAGGAGGCGACGACTGCTTCCACGGCCTCCCGCGCGATCAGGTACTCGAACCAGGGGCGTTCGCGGCCGGGGTGCGCGGCGTCGTCGATGGTCGCGTAGGAGTACCCTCCGACGCTCACCGAGGGCCAGGGGTCCTCCCAGACGACGACGTCCGCCAGTTGCGGCAGAGCCCTGGTGGCGGCGAGAACGGTCCAGGCGTCGGTGGCGTCGGCGACCTCGACGCGGAGCATGAACTTCATGCGCTCGAGGAACGCGGCCAGGGGCGCGGCTTCCTCGCCCTCGGTGATCAGCCAGGTGATGGCGCCGTCGTCCACGACGTGCGCGGAGTGCTCGATCCTGCCCTGCACGGTCAGGAGCAGCGTCTCGGAGCTCTGGCCGGGCTGGAGGTTCAGGAGGAGCTGGGAGGAGAGCGTGTTGAGCCAGCTCAGGCGGTCGGGCCCGGAGATCGTGACGACGCCGCGGTGCGAGAGGTCGACGACGGCCTGCCCATCGGCCAGGAGTCGCTGCTCGCGGAACGGGTCACCGTAGTGGGACGCCACGCCCGCATCGGCTCCGCCTCCCTCGACGGCACCGGATCGGCTCAGGAATGGGCTTCGTGGGGTCATGACGCTATAACGCCTCTCAGGCGGGACTATTCCGGGGTGCTGCTGGACCGGACCGCGAGAGCGGCTCAGGGGACTTTCTTCAGGATGGCCGAGGCGTGGGCCTCGAGGGAGTTGCCGTCGGCGGCGACGTCCCAGCGCCAGTAGAGATTACCTTCGACCAGGCCGAACAATCGCGTGGCGGCTGTGTACTCCTTGGAGTGCTGGCCGCGCATCACGAGATCGGTGCTGAGCTGGATCTGCGGCCCCTTGATACTCCCGTAGTAGAGCTCGGCGATGCCGCCCGGGTGGACGATCGTCGCGGTGATGTCGAAGCCGCCCGCCTCGTTGCGGAACTGCTCCACCTCGTCGGCCGTCTTGAGGGCCGGGACGATGTCCGCGGGACTCAGCCCCGGTCCGACGTCGGCGTCATTCAGCTTGCGGTCGAGCGCCCAGAAACCCGTCTCCAAGGACAGCGGTCGCAGCTGCGAGCCCTGCTCATCGATGAGCCAGGACTCCGCGCTGTACTGCAGGTAGGGCAGGCCGTTCTGCGCGAACACGACGCGTTGCGAGAAGCGCTCGGACTCGGCCGTGCCCTCGCCGAGCATCCCGGTTCCCCCCCAGGTTCCAAGGAGCCACGACAGCGGGACGAGCTCGGGCGTCAAGTCTGTAGGCAGATCGATCGACATGGGGGCTCCGGGCTCAGTCGGCTACTTCTGGCCTCTGTAGAGGCGCGTGATGACGAGGGCTGCGAAACCTGCCATGCCGAGACCGGCGAGAACCAGCAACGAGATGAAGAAGATTTCAAGGGCAAGAATGGACATGCTTCCATCCTAACGCCCGCCCCGGACAGGACCGGTCAGCACCGGACAGCACCGGACAGCACCGGACAGCACCGGACAGCACCGGACACGACAGTGCACGTCGCGCTGCGGAGGGCCTTGCTCAGGACAGGAAGAGCTTGTCCAGGAAGTACACGACGGCACCGACCGCGAGGACCGGGGTGACGCCCGCAGCAACTGCGGCGATGACCGCCAGCGGTGCCTCGCGGTCGACGAGCAGCCGCCGGGTGCCCGCGATGACGACTCCGCAGGTGCCTCCAATGACCGCCGCGGGGAGCGCTGGCACGTCGTCCGTGAACAGGAGCGCACCGACGGGCCCGGCGAGCGCCGCCAGGACCACGGCGGTGGGTGCGACGAGACGGTCCGGCGAGGGCAGGAGGCAGACGGCGATCGCCACGAGGATGCTGACGCCGGTCACGAGCATGACCCCGGAGTCGGCCGCATTGACCGCCAGGCGATCGGCCGCCACCCAGCCCGATCCCATGCAGACGGCGAGCACCCCCGAACTCGCCCCGAAGGTCGACTCGAGGCGATGGCTCTGGCCGGTCCCCCGGATGAGCTGGATCATGAAGATCGCGCCGACGCCGAGCGCCACGGATGCCGGGAACCACGTGAGGAAGGGTGGCCCGGAGACGGTGGCGGTCAGGACGACGGCGAGCAACGCGCTCACCCCGATGGCCGTCGTCTGGCTCTTCCTGGCGGGTACACGGAGAACGTGCGGCCACCCGATCGCGGCCAGGACGCACAGAGCGCCGACGGCGGTCGCGACGGCGGTCAGTGAGACGTACGACGATGCGACGACGGCTCCGGTCGCGATGGCCGCGGCTCCGGCCGCTGCGGCCACGTTCGTCCTCTTCACCCTGCAATACTGCCCTAACCGCGGACGGGTCGGGACAATCCATCGGTCGGCGAGCGCGTCCCATGTGCGGTACCTCACAGCGCTGCGGCTATACTTGTCCAAATCTCTACCGCCCTCGCCTCCCGTTCCCGGGGGACGGGAGGCGCCGTTGCCCGATGATGCGCATTCCCGAACCGTGGAGGAACCATGCCGCACATCCTGATGCTCACCAACACCACCGGCTCCTCCGTCGACATCCTGCCGGCCCTCGAACTGCTCAACCACAAGGTGCACATCCTCGCGGCGGAACCGACCGCCCTCCTCGAGACCGAACCCTGCGACGTCGTCCTTGTCGACGCCCGCAAGGACCTCGTCGGTGCCCGTTCCCTCACGCAACTGCTGAAGGCGACCGGGCTCAGCGCACCCCTCGTCCTCGTGCTCACCGAGGGTGGCATGGCGGCGGTGGCAGCGAACTGGCTGGCGGACGACGTCGTCCTGGACTCGGCCGGTCCGGCGGAGGTCGAGGCGCGGCTGCGGCTCGTCATCGCGCGGTCGGCTGCGGCCAGCGAGGAGACCAGTACCGAGATCCACGCCTCCGGCGTCGTGATCGATGAGGCCAGCTACACGGCGAGGGTCGGCGGCGAACCCCTGAACCTCACCTACAAGGAGTTCGAGCTCCTCAAGTACCTCGCCCAGCATCCCGGCCGTGTCTTCACCCGGGACCAGCTCCTGCACGAGGTGTGGGGTTACGACTACTACGGTGGCACACGCACGGTCGACGTCCATGTGCGGCGCCTCCGCGCGAAGCTGGGCGCGGACCACGAACAGCTGATCGGGACCGTGCGCAACGTCGGGTACCGCTTCACGCTGACCCGGCTTCCCGAGGATCGCAGCTCGGTCAACCAGGACGCGTGACGCCGCTCGTTCCACAGACACGGAGAAGCCCCCTCCACCTGATGGCGGAGGGGGCTTCTTCGTGCGCCCGGCCGGGCTCTTGGTGGAGGACATACGGGTCGAACGTATCGCGGGCACCCCACTGGTGCATCCCCCTCGAGCAATTCACGACAGTACCGCACACCGGGATCAGCCACCAAACTGCGTCGCTGCGGCTGGGGCTAGGCTGAGCGCATGACCGCCCCGCAGCATGCCCCCACCTGGTCCGTCGAGCGACGGGTAGGCGCCCCGCAGGCCGCCGTCCTCGAGGAGATCCGGCGTCTCGCCGCGGCCGCCGCGGAAGCCGACGGCAACCCGCCCCTGTCGGAGCAGACCCTCGTGATCCTTCGAACGCAAGACGCGGGGGACCGCTTGCTCGTGTTCACGGCGCGCACGCCCGGGGAGCAGGAGAGCGAACTCGCCGGCGTAGCCGTCATCACCCGCGGCGTGGAGGACGGCGCCGTTCTCGAGCTCGTCGTCGGGCCCGACTGCCGGGGCGAGGGAGCGGGGACGGCACTCGTCGAAGCGGTGCTGACCGAGGGTATCCACGGCCTCCGCGGCTGGTCGCACGGCAACCACTCGGCAGCAGCGGACCTCGCCGTGCGCTTCGGTCTCGAGCCCGTCCGGGAGCTGTGGCGCATGCGGCTGACGCGTGCCGCCGTCGAGGAGTCCGTCCCCGAACTGACGCTCCCCGAGGGCGTCACGCTCCGCACGTTCGTCCGCGGCCAGGACGAGGAAGCCTGGCTCGCGGCCAACGCGGCGGCGTTCGCGCACCACCCGGAGCAGGGCGCCACCACCAGGGCCGACCTCGAAGCGCGCATGGACGAGGACTGGTTCGACGCCGCCGGCTTCCTCCTCGCCGTCCGCGAGACGGACGACGCCCTCCTCGGCTTCCACTGGACGAAGGTGCACCCCACCGTCGGCGCACATCCGGCGATGGGCGAGGTGTACGTGGTCGGCGTGACTCCGGAGGCGCAGGGCATGGGACTCGGGAAGGCTCTGACCATCGCGGGGATCGAGTACCTCCACGCCAAGGGTCTGCAGGCCATCATGCTGTACGTCGACGCCGACAACACGGCAGCCGTCGCGCTGTACCGGAAACTCGGCTTCACGCGCTGGGACGTGGACGTCATGTACGCGGGCACGACGGCCCGAGCCACCTTGTAAGGTTGTTTCCCGAGGCGCGCCCCGGCTAGTCGCGAGGTGTCGCCACCATGCCCGCCCACGCTGCAGGAGACGCAATGGATTCAGAGACCAAACGCCAGGGTGCCTCGCTGTACGGATCGTCCGAGACGGCTCCGGCCCGGGCGACCCAGGACCGAATCGACATCCCGGAATTCGCTCCGAGCCTCCTGCCGACCGGCGATATCCGCCCGGACCGCTTCCTCGACCGTGAGATCAGCTGGCTGGACTTCAACGCGCGCGTCCTCGAACTCGCGGAGGACCCGGACCTCTTCCTGCTGGAGCGGGTCAACTTCCTGTCCATCTTCGCGTCCAACCTCGACGAGTTCTTCATGGTGCGCGTGGCCGGTCTCAAGCGGCGCATCGCCACTGGTCTCGCGGTCCCGTCGGCCGCGGGCCTCAGCCCCATCGAGCAGCTCGAGAAGATCATGCAGGACGGCTACCAGCTGCAGCAACGCCACGCCGCCGTCTTCGCCGAGTACATCCGCCCCGCGCTCGCCGCAGAGCAGATCCACCTGACCACGTGGGAAGAACTCGACGACGCCGCGCGGGCCGAGCTCCGCAAGATCTTCGCCGAGAAGGTCTTCCCGATCCTCACGCCACTCGCCGTCGACCCCGCCCATCCCTTCCCCTACATCTCCGGGCTCTCCCTGAACCTCGCCGTCGTGGTCCGCAATCCGGTCAGCGAGAAGGAGCTCTTCGCTCGCCTGAAAGTACCCGACCAGCTGCCACGGCTGATGTCCGTCGATGGTCCGCGCGCCGCCAACGTCGCGGGGCGCGTTGCGCGGTTCATCCCGCTCGAGGAGGTCATCGCCGTCCACCTCGACCAGCTGTTCCCTGGCATGGAGGTGCTTGAGCACCACCTGTTCCGCGTGACGCGCAACGAAGACCTGGAAGTCGAGGAGGATGACGCCGAGAACCTCCTGCAGGCTCTCGAGAAGGAACTGCTACGCCGCCGCTTCGGCCCTCCCGTCCGTCTCGAGGTCACCACGGACATCAACCCGAGCATCCGGGCGCTGCTCTCCCGCGAGCTCGGCGTCGAGGAGGACGAGGTCTACAACCTCCCCGCGCCACTGGACCTGCGTGGGCTCAGCGTCATCGCGGGCATAGACCGCGGTGAGCTCCACTACCCGAAACACGTTCCGCACACGAGCCGTTACCTCAACGAGAGCGAGACGTCGAAGGCGGCGAACGTATTCGCCGCGATGCGCCGCCGGGACATCCTGCTGCACCACCCGTATGACTCCTTCTCGACATCGGTCCAGGCCTTCCTCGAGCAGGCCGCGGCCGATCCCAAGGTTCAGGCGATCAAGCAGACGCTCTACCGCACCTCGGGCGACTCCCCCATTGTCGACGCCCTCATCGACGCCGCCGAGGCGGGCAAGCAGGTGCTGGCGCTCGTGGAGATCAAGGCCCGCTTCGACGAGCAGGCCAACATCTCCTGGGCTCGCAAGCTCGAGCAGGCGGGCGTCCACGTGGTCTACGGCATCGTGGGCCTCAAGACGCACTGCAAGCTCTCGCTCGTCGTCCGGCAGGAGATCGACGGCCTGCGCCGCTACTGCCACATCGGCACAGGTAACTACCATCCGCGCACGGCGCGGTACTACGAGGACCTCGGTCTGCTCACCTCCAACGAGCAGGTGGGCCAGGACCTTTCGCGCCTGTTCAACCAGCTCTCCGGTTACGCACCGAAGTCCACGTTCAAGCGGCTCCTCGTCGCGCCTCGCTCCGTCCGTTCCGGGCTGATCGACCGGATCGAGCGGGAGATCGCGAACAAGCAGGCCGGGCGCGCCGCACGCGTGATCATCAAGGTCAACTCCGTGGTGGACGAGGCGATCATCGATTCGCTCTACCGAGCCTCCCAGTCAGGTGTGCAGGTCGACGTGATCGTCCGCGGTATCTGCTCGGTACGGCCCGGAGTCCCCGGACTCAGCGAGAACGTGACCGTGCGCTCCGTGCTCGGGCGCTTCCTGGAGCACTCCCGCGTGTTCGCCTTCGCCAACGGCGGAGAGCCCGCGGTGTTCATCGGTTCGGCGGACATGATGCACCGCAACCTGGACCGCCGCGTGGAGGCACTCGTGCAGCTCAGCGCCCCGGAGGACATCTCCTACCTGATGAACCTCATGGACCGGTACATGAACCCCGGGATCTCCAGCTGGCACCTCGACGAGACCGGCTGCTGGACGCGCCACCACAAGGACGGCGATGGGGCACCGCTCGAGGACATCCAGTCCTGGCTGCTCGCTTCCCGTGCCCGCCAGCGAGCGGTGTCGCACCGCTGATGGCCTTGCCCACGAAGGACGCCGCCGACGGCAGGACGGAGGGTGGTGACCCTCCGGTCATCGCTGCCGGAACACTCTGCTGGCGGATCGAGAGGGGGCTGCTCGAGGTCCTGATCATCCACCGTCCCCGCTACAAGGACTGGTCCTGGCCCAAGGGCAAGCTCGATCCGGGCGAGACGACCCCGGAGTGCGCCGTCCGCGAGACCTTCGAGGAAGTGGGGCTGACCGTCGAACTCGGTGTCCCGCTCGCCACGATCACCTACCCGATCACCGTCGGTGAGAAGATCGTCCACTACTGGGCCGCGAGGACGGAGCGCCTGAGCCCTGAGCCGGACGGCAAGGAGGTGGACGGCCTGCAGTGGGTCTCGCCGGAGCAGGCCCGCGACATGCTGAGCAATCCGTCCGACGTCGAACCTCTGGACGCCCTCGTCGGGATGCACCGGGCGAAGGACCTGCAGACGTGGCCGCTGATCGTGGTCCGGCATGCGAAGGCAAAGCCCCGGTCGTCCTGGAGCAGGGCCGAGGGCGAGAGGCCTCTCGCTGCCACAGGCCGACGGCAGGCGGTCGCAGTGAGCCGCCTGCTGCAGGCGTGGAACCCCGAACGCGTCGTCAGCAGTCCGTGGGTCCGCTGCGTCCAGACCATCTCGCCCTACGTGAACCAGCGAAGTGCGAAGCTCAAGCTCGTCGACGCGCTCACCGAGCGCGACGCCGCACGTAAGCCTGCGCGGGCGAGGGCCGCCGTCGAGCGCGTCATCGACAAGCGCCGCCCGGTCGCGATCTGCACGCACCGCCCGGTACTCCCCCTCGTGTTCTCCGTGCTGGGTACCAGCATGAGCAGCAGCCTGCGGGCCCTTCTGCCGACCGAGGACCCCTACCTGGCGCCCGGTGAAGCCGTGATCTGCCAGGTGAGCGGCACCAATCAGGGGCGCATCGTGTCCGTCGAGCAGTTCCGCGCCTACGACGACTGACCCTTGACGCCACCACTTTTTGTATCAAACACTTGATACAAATCAATGGGGGTCCTATGAATTACCTTGGTGCTTCGCTCAGCGGCGTGCTTGTCCAAGCCCTGATCATCTACGTCATCCTCAGGTTGGCTCATCAAAGTAACCGTCCGAATACTGCACCCCTCCGCCTGGCGCGCCGGCATGCCACGTGGGCCGCTGTTATCGCGCTGTTCGTCGGGCCTGTCTTCGGTACCCCGCCCCTCCAGCTCCTCCGCTCGCCCTCCACGTACACCGGGCTGCCCCGGAGCGTCTGGTCGACGTTGCCGGAAGACCTTGCGGCGACGGCAATACCCTTCCTCGCGCTCGGCGGGGTCTACATCCTGGCCCAGTTCACCGGGCCGATCGGCGGTGGCAGTCTCAGGATGGCCGAACTGACGGTGCGGAGACTGCGCGACTACCTGCCCCGGCGCCTCACGATCTACGCCGGGTCGATCGTACTGCTCGGCGCCTTGTCCATCGCGCTCGTCTCCGCGCTTCCCTCCATCATCCCGCCGGACCGTCCGCTCGACGCGCCCGTCGACAGCTATATCCTGGCGCCTCTGCCACGTCTCGACGGCGGCTACTTCGCTACGGTCGCGGGCCTGTCCTACGGCCTGTTCGTCCTCGGTGTCGTCGTGGCGCTCCTCGTGATCGTCCGACGACGCCGGGTCCCGACGCTGACGCACGTGGAAGACAGCATCATCCGCCGCGTCTTCATCAACCGGCTACTCCGGAGTGCCGCTCTCGTCGGAGTGATCGTCACCAGCAATTGCCTCGACTTCGCGGCCACCGGGCCGTCCGCCGGTGACTGGAACGGACTGCGCCTGGCAGTGACCGCCCTCGGCTTCCTCACCGTCATCGTCGTCCTGATTACCAAGCCGCCCGTCGCCGAGGAGGACGTCGACAGGGCGCCGGCCCACGAGCCCGCCCCTACCGTCGGCACGGCTCTCAGGGCTGCGGCCGTGGTGCGCAGCGGACGCTATCTCGGATACACCGCCTGGAGCATCGGGATGATCCCACTTCTCCTCACCCTCGGCGCACCGATGGGTGGCCTCGTCAATCTCGCAGTCCTGACCCTGTCCTTCATTGTCTTCAACGGCGCGCAATTGTTCGCCGAACTGGCTCTGGTGCAGAACCACAGCCACGAACCCCGCCTCAGGGTGTGCAACGCGCACAGCCTCGTCCGACCGTCCGTCGCCGTCGCGGCCGTCGCGACATTGGCTGCCGTGACCGCGGTCACCCTCCTCGGCGTCGTAGTCGGCTCCCTGCCGCGTGCTTCGTCGGAGATGCCCTTCTGGTACGCCGCCTACGGCCTGGTCCTCACCTCGTCCCTGTTGGTCATCGGCCTGAGCAGCACCCGCCCGCTGCTCCGGGCTGCGCGCGATGATGCGGACGCCGTGCTGCGCGCCGCATCCGTACGCCGGGCTCTGCTGATGACCTGGTCGTCCCTGCTGGCACTCACCGCGTTCCTGCTGTCCGAGAACCGCTACGCCCTGGCACCGACGAGCATCAGGTCATTCGACGACCCCTATCCGGCCGGGCAGGATCAGCTCGGAGCTCTCATCGCGGCGCTCTTCATCGCGGCCGTCGTCGTCGCGATCCTTCCCGGTCGCACGCGGCAGGCTGTACCGGCGGCACAACCCGCGGGGACAGCACGATGAGCGCGAACCTCCGGGTGGATCTCTCCTCCCCCGTGCCGCCGTTCGAGCAGATCCGTGCGGGGATCGCCGCCCTCGTGGGACGGGCGGACCTCGCCCCGGGTGTACGACTGCCGACGGTGCGGGCCCTCGCCGCGGACCTGGGCGTCGCCGCCGGTACTGTGGCCCGCGCCTATCGTGAACTCGAGGCAGCAGGAGTGGTTGAGAGCCAGGGGCGCCGCGGCACCACGGTGCGCCCGACACCGGCCCTGCCCGCCGACCTTCCCAGGACACCGGGCGTTCCAGTAGCGGAGACGGGCGGTCCCACTCGTGCCGTCCCGAGGGACGTCGTCGACGCCGTGGCCCTCGCGGTCTGTCGCGCCAGGACGCGCGGGATCTCGTCGGACGAACTCGCTGCGCTGGTGCGGTAGGCCTACGTGGACATACCCTCGCCGGTGCCGCCGTCCGGCCGTGAATGATCAGTTCACGTCGTAGCACCTGCGATGTCAGTGCCGTTCATGCCGTGTTCATCAGGCCCGCCTACTATCAGGTGCTCATGCAGGGACCGGCATCAACGACAGGAACGCAGCAATGGCCGATGTGAAGGGCCTCGTACGGGGACTCGCGCCGCACGAGGTCGAGGAGATCCAGAGCATCGGGCCGGCAGGGCCCCTGACGCCGAAGCTCCTGCATGCCATCGACCGTGCGGCTGGCGGCCCCGGTGAGGGCCGCGGCTATTACGTGTACGGCCGGCCCGCCGACACCGACCGTCCCCGTCCGTTCGTGCTGCGCGAGGATGTGTGCGCGGAACTGTTCGGCGTCCGCCACTAACCACAGCGGCCCGGGAGCGCCCGCGCCGCAGCGACCACCGTGTCCCGGAAGACCCTTCCACCGGCCTATGTGGCCGTGAGCTGACCCAGGCGCCGGTATTCATCGATACTCCCGCGGCGGCATCATCAGGGACGATGGTGGGATGGAGCCCTCCGCCAGCGTGTCACCGCATCCCGCTTCGGCCGGCGTGATGCCGGCGTTGGTGCTGCGGATGAGGAACAGCGCTCTCGACGTTCCGCCCCCAGGTGACATGCTCCCGCTGCTCGACGACGTGGAACGCGAACGGGCGGGGCGCACTGCTGACTCGAACCTGCGAGCCTCCTTCATCGCGGGACGCTACCTGCTGCGCGTCCTGGCTGCCGACGTGCTCGGCCTGGATGCGGGCCGCCTCACCTCGAGCTTCACCTGCCCTCGATGCAGCCAGGCGGACGGCACTCCCGATCACGGCCGGCCGGGCTACGACCTCGACGGCGAACGGCTGCCCCTCGCCCTCAGCCTGTCCCGGTCCCGTCCCTTCATCCTGCTCGGCGCACTGGACCTCCGCTCGTCGGCTCGGAGAATGGGCGGCGACGTGGAGTTGGGAGTCGGGGTGGACCTGGAGGCCGTCGGGCGCGTCGGCTTCGACGGCTTTGACGACGTCGCCCTGAATCCGGCCGAGCGCGTCTCCCTGAAGCGGCTGCCCTTCGAGCAGAAGGATGAGGCGCGCAGCCGCCTATGGGCCCGCAAGGAAGCACTGGTCAAAGCGCTGGGCACGGGCTTCGCGCACCGGAACCCGAATGGCGTCGACGGGGCGGACAGCAGGATCACCGACCTGAACCACGTCGACGGCGTCGACCTCGCGTCCGAGGGTTTCGTGGCCGCCGTCGCCCTCGTCGCCGCTAGGCGCTGAACTGGGTCCGTGGCGCAGGACCTGGTCTAGCGCACAGCGAGTCCGTGGCGGAGGTCCGCACGGCAGCCAGGACCGGGAAGCCGCTCCGCCCACCTCACAGAGCGGGCAGATTCTCCACGTACAGCCAGGCCGCCAGCAGCGACTCGACGTCGATGGCGGGCAGGAGGCGGGCCGCGAGCGCGGCGAAGTCCTGGGTGGTCACGGAACCGAAGCGGTACTCCTCCGACCACGTCCGCACGAGGCCGAAGAAGGCCGCGTCGCCGGCGGCCGTCCTGAGCGCATGCAGCGTGAGGGCGCCGCGCTTGTAGACGCGGTCGTCGAACATGTCCCGTCCGCCCGGGTCACTGATCACGATGTCCTGCGGCTCCCGGGCGAGGCGCTGGTGGGTGGAGCGCGCGATGCCATCCGCCGTCGTCGACCCGCTGGCCTCGGACCAGATCCATTCGGCGCAGCAGGCGAACCCCTCGTGCAGCCAGATGTCCTGCCAGCGCGCCGCCGTGACGGAATTGCCGAACCACTGGTGGGCGAGTTCATGCGCGATCAGCCGCTGCGCCTCCCAGCCCTGATGCAGATGGTTGCGGCCGATGATGGACAGCGTCTGCGCTTCGAGCGGTATCTCCAACTCGTCGTCGGTGACGACGACGAGGTACTGCGGGTAGGGATACGGCCCGAAGAGCCGTTCGAACACCGACACCATCTCGTGGTTGCGGGCCAGCGACGCCTTGGCCGCGGGGGCGAGGGATGGAGGGACGACGGCGTACTGCGGCACGGGCGCGTCCGGATCACGCGGACCGAGGTGGAAGGGCAGGACGACGGCGGGCTGGGCGGGGTCGTTGAGGGGCACCAGGTTGTAGCGGCCGATCTGTACCGTGGCGAGGTAGGAGGCCATGGGCTCCGCCTGCTCGTACATCCACGTGGTCCGGCTGGACCTGGCGATGCGCGACACGAGGACACCATTGCAGACGGCGCGGTAGCCGGTGTCCGTGGTGACCGCGAACCGGTAGGCGGCCTTCTGCGAGGGGTGGTCATTGCAGGGGAACCAAGACGGCGCGCCGGTGGGCTGGCCGGCGACGATGACGCCGTCGGTCAGTTCCTCCCACCCGATATCGCCCCACGGACCGGAGATGGGTCCGGGACTGCCCTCGTACCGGATGTCGAGCCGGAACTCGGCGTCGGCGGGCACCGGGTCGCGGAGCGCGATCACGAGCTTCCCCATGCGGTCCTTGAAGGACCGGATGCGCACGGTATCCGAGGTCACCTTGGTGGTGCGGAGGCCGCTGAGGTCGAGCTCGAGCTGATGCAGCACACGGGAAGCGGTGAGCGTGAGCACGGCGCGGCCGGCCAACCTGTTGCTGGCCAGTCTGTAGTCGAGGGTGAGGTCGTAGTGACCGACGCGATAGGAGGTGCTGCCGCTCGCCGGGGTGTACGGGTCCGGCGCCCTGCTCGCGGGACTACTGCTCACGCACCGTCCCCCGGACCGGACCATGAACTGACCGGGTTGCCCATCCAGTAGGCGCCGGCGGGGACGGTCTCACCGCGCATGACGAGCGACGCCGGCCCGACCGTGCCGCCGAGGGCGATGTCCGCCGCGGGGAGGATCACACTGTGCGGACCCAGGGTTGCGCCGGGGGCGAGCTCCACGGTGTCCATGCTCATGATCCTGTCATGGAAGAGATGGGTCTGGACCACGCACCCCCGGTTGACCGTGGAACCAGCGCCGAGCGTGACGAGGTCCGCCTCGGGCAGCCAGTAGCTCTCGCACCAGACGCCGTGTCCGATCTTCGAGCCGAGGGCGCGCAGCCACCACACCAGCGCCGGGGTACCACTCGCCGCCCGGGCGAACCAGGGCGCGCTGACACTCTCGATGAAGGTATCCACCACCTCGTTGCGCCAGATGAAGGAGCTCCACAGCGGATGCTCGCCTGCGGTGATCCGGCCCACCAGGAGCCACTTCGCGGCGACGGCGCTCCCTGCGGCGACGGCTCCCAGCACCATGAAGACGACTCCGCTCAGCAGTGCTGCCACGAGGGACGCCGCGGCGATCATCACGGTGAGTATGATCGGCAGCACGCGGCACAGTTCCCAGAAGGCACGGGCGAGCTTCAGCCGCCGGGGCGGCTCGAAGGTGCGGCTCTGGTCGCCGGTGACCGCGAGCCTGCGCAGGCGCGACGGCGGGCTGCCGAGCCAGGAGCTTCCAGCCTTGGCCTTCGCGGGTGTGGCCGACAGCACGGCGACGAGCGAGTTCTTCGGCACCCGGCGGCCGGCCGAGGTCATGCCGGAGTTACCCAGAAAGGCACGGCGGCCGATCTTCGCGGGTGCGATCCGGAGGTAGCCGCCGCCGAGTTCGTAGGACGCCACCATCGTGTCGTCCGCGAGGAACGCCCCCTCGTTGATCGTGGTCATCTTCGGGATCAGCAGCACGGTGGAGGCTTCGACGTTCCGGCCGACGCGTGCCCCCAGGAGCCGGAGCCAGACGGGGGTGACAAGGCTCGAGTAGAGGGGGAACAGGATGTCCCGCGCGAGGTCGAGCGTGCGCTCGGTGGCCCAGATCTGCCAGCCGATCCTGCTGCGCGCCGGGTAGTGGCCTTCCTTCAGGCCGATACCGAGTAGCCGGACCGTGGCGAGGACGAGGACGGCGTTGACGACGAACCAGAGGACCGCTGCGAGGACCACCGATCCTGCCAGGGACGGCCACGCAGCCGAGAGCGACGACGATCCGCGCAGGGCGGCCGCGACAGGCAGGGCAGCGACGACGGCGGCTGCGTACGGGATGAGCGCGAGAGCGCCCGACGCCGCCGCGAACGCGAGGAAGGACAGCCGTGACCGCAGCCGCGATCGTGCGGGCGGGGCGTCGGGCCAGTCTCGCTTCGCCGTGCCGGCCCTCACCGCGGGCGAGCCGGAGAAGAGCTGGCCCGCCTTCACGCTGCCCTGCACCGCCGACCCGGGGGCGACCTCCGCTCCCGCACCGACCCTGGCGCCGGGCATCAGCATGCTCCGCGCGCCGATCACCGCGCCGGCACCGACGGAGACCGCGCCAATGTGGACGCGGTCGCCGTCGATCCACCACCCCGAGAGGTCCACTTCGGGTTCCACCGCGGCCCCGTCGCCGAGGGTCAGCAAACCGGTGACCGGCGGCACGGAGTGGAGGTCGACGTCGGGCCCGATCCTCGCGCCGAGCGCCCGCGCGTAGACCGGCACCCAGGGCGCGCTCGCCAGGCTGACCGCCCCCACGCTGTCGGCGATCTGCTCGGTGAGCCAGAGGCGTAGGTGGACCTTGCCGGACCGCGGGTAGACGCCGGGCTGCACGCCGCGCAGGAGCACGCGGGCCGCCCCGACGGACAGCGCCATTCGGCCGAAGGGGCTGACGAAAACGAGCCAGGACACGGCGATCCACCACCAGGAGAGCGTCGGCGCGGCGGTGAGGACACCGAGCCCGGAGAGGACGTTGGTGGCGATCATCGTGTACGTCAGCCAGCGCATCCCCGCGAGGAACTGGAGCGGGATCCCCATGATGGTCTGGAAGACCTGGGACTTCCGCGCGGTGCGCCGGACGATGCGCGCCTGCGCTGCGGGCTGCTCCTCACCATCGCCCGTCCCCGCGGCGAAGGCGGCGAGCGCACCGAGGCGGGGATGCGCGTAGATGTCGGCGACGGTGACGACGGGGTAGCGCGCGCGGATCAGCGACACGAGGCGCGCCGCGGCGAGCGAACCGCCACCGTGCAGGAAGAAGTCCGCGTCCTCGTTCGCGGGCACGGTGCCGAGGACGGCCGCCCACTGGTCGGCGATCCACTGCGTCCGCGGATCCAAGTCCTCCAGGGCCGGCGCCGCCGGGTTCACCGACGTCGGCGAGGGGCCAGGGCAACGCGTTCCGGTCCACCTTGCCGCTGGTCCTGGTCGGGAGGGACTCAGCGACCGTCAGGAGTGGTACGAGGGCCGCGGGGAGCCGCTCGGCGAGGAGATCGCGCAGCCGCGCGAGATCGGGATAGGGATCGCTTCCGGCCGGGACGAGGTAACCCACCAGCACCTGGTTACCCGACGGCGTCGTCTGGATGGCGACGGCCGCTCCGGCGATCCCGGGCAGGGCCTGCAGGGCGGCGTCCACCTCTCCGAGTTCGATACGGCGTCCGCCGAGCTTGACCTGATCGTCAGCCCGCCCCGCGAAGATCAGGCCCTCGGCCTCGAGTTTCACGAGGTCCCCGGACCGGTAGGCGCGGTCCCAGCCAAGGGTCGGCATCGGCCCGAACTTCTCGGCATCCTTGGCCGGATCCAGGTAGCGCGCGAGGCCCACGCCTCCGATGATGAGCTCGCCCGTGGCTCCCTCCGGTACGGGGATGCCGGACTCGTCGACGACGGCGAGGTCCCAGCCGTCCAGCGGTAGCCCGATCCGCACCGCCCCCGTCCCACCCAGCCGGGCGGCGCAGGCGACGACGGTGGCCTCGGTGGGCCCGTACGTGTTCCACACCTCGCGGTCGTGGACGGCGAGGCGCTCTGCGAGTTCCGGCGGGCACGCCTCGCCGCCGAAGATGAGGAGCCGGACGTTCTCCAGCGCGTCGGCGGGCCAGAGGGCCGCGAGGGTGGGCACGGTGGAGACGACGGTGATCCCGCGGGCGATCAGCCACGGGCCGAGGTCGACGCCGGTGCGGACGAGCGCCCGGGGAGCGGGGACGAGGCACGCCCCATACCGCCACGCGAGCCACATCTCCTCGCACGAGGCGTCGAAGGCCACCGAGAGGCCCGCGAGTACGCGGTCGGCGGGGCCGATGGGCTCACGCTGCAGGAACAGGCGCGCCTCGGCGTCGACGAAGGCGGCTGCCGAGCGGTGCGTGACGGCCACGCCCTTCGGCGTCCCCGTGGACCCGGAGGTGAAGATGACCCAGGCGGCGTCGTCGGGTGTCGGGCCGCCGGTGCCCGTCCCACTCCCACCTGCCTGGACGGTCACCGATAGGCCCTGCCCGACGACGGCGGCGGCACCGGACTCCGCGAAGACGACGCGGGCGCGCTCATCCGGGTCGTCGGCGTCGACCGGTACATACGCGGCGCCAGCCGTGAGCACGCCAAGGATCGCGATGTACAGCTCAGTGGTCCCCGAAGGGATGCGGATTCCCACCGTGTCGCCCCGGCCGATCCCGGCGCCGTGGAGGGTCACCGCGAACTCGTCGGCCGCCGCGACCAGCTCCGCATAACTGAGGGCGGAGGTGCCGTCGTCGAGCGCTGAGGCGCTGGGATGTTCCGCGGCGGTGGAGCGCAGGATGTCGAGGAGCGTGCGGGGATCGGGTGCCAGCCCGGACGCCCCGAACTGGGCGGGGTAGGGCCTGGAGGCGGTACCGGTCGGCGGTGTGGTCACGGTCGAACTCTTTCGGTATGGAATGAACGGCACGTGACCGGTGGTGCCGTCCGAGCACCCGCTCAGAGAAGTCTACCGGGGTCGGCTGACCGCTCTGCCCGCTATGCGCGCCCTACACTGGCTGGGTGAGTATCACCATCCCCACCCCCTACGAGGATCTGCTGCGCGACGTCATGGCGAACGGCGCGGCCAAGAGCGACAGGACGGGCACCGGCACCCGCAGCGTCTTCGGCCGGCAGCTGCGCTTCGACCTAGGCGAGTCCTTCCCCCTCATCACCACCAAGCGAGTGCACTTCAAGTCCGTGGCCCTCGAGCTGCTCTGGTTCCTCCGCGGCGATTCGAACGTCCGCTGGCTGCAGGAGCGCGGCGTGTCCATCTGGAACGAGTGGGCGGACGACGGCGGCGAGCTCGGCCCGGTCTACGGCGTCCAGTGGCGCTCGTGGCCCACGCCCGACGGCGGCCACGTCGACCAGATTGCCCAGGTGGTCGAGGCACTCAAGACCAATCCCGACTCCCGCCGGCACCTCGTCTCGGCCTGGAACGTCTCCGAACTGCACAACATGGCGCTACCACCCTGCCACGTGTTCTTCCAGTTCTACGTGAGTCCCGGCGTCGACGGCGGCCCGGGGAAGCTGTCCTGCCAGCTGTACCAGCGATCGGCCGATACCTTCCTCGGCGTCCCCTTCAACATCGCGTCCTACGCGCTCCTGACCCTGATGGTGGCGCAGCAGACCGGCCTCGATCCTGGCGAGTTCATCTGGACGGGCGGGGACGTCCACGTGTACGACAACCACGTGGAGCAGGTCACCGAGCAGCTGTCCCGGGAGCCCTACCCGTACCCCCGCCTCGAGCTGAAGCGGAAGCCGGAGAGCATCTTCGACTACGCGCTGGAGGACTTCGACGTGGTCGACTACCAGCACCATCCCACCATCAAGGCATCGGTCGCGGTATGAGCGAAGCATTTTCACCCCGAACCCTGAGCGTGCCCGACGCCGTCGGCTCGCGCCCCGTGGTCGGCCTGATCTGGGCGCAGACCGAGGACGGCGTGATCGGGAAGGACGGCGGCATCCCCTGGCACGTACCGGAGGACATGGCGCATTTCAAGTCCACGACGACGGGGCATCCGGTGATCATGGGCCGCCGCACGTGGGAGTCGTTCCCGTCGACCTTCCGGCCCCTGCCGGATCGCACGAACATCGTCATCTCCGGCTCCTCCGACAACTTTCCGGGCGCCGTCGTCGTCGACTCCCTCGACGCCGCCTTCGAGGCCGCACGGTCCAGCCCGGGTGCCGAGGAGATCTGGGTCATCGGAGGCGGCCGAGTGTATGCCGATGCCATGCCGAAAGCCAATGCGGCCCTCGTCACCGTCGTCGAGTCCTCGGCCGACGGCGACACCGTGGCACCGGCGCTGGGAAGTGAGTGGGCCCTGGCCGCGCTGACCCCCGCATCAGGCTGGCTCGAATCCTCCAGGGGCACCCGGTACCGCATCAGCCTGTGGACGAAACAGGCCTAGTAGTACTTGGTCAGGTTGGTCCGGCTCTTTGTTGCCAGTAGGGGCAGCGGCCGAGGATCTGGATGACCGCGAGCTGGGGTTCGCGGAGGATTCCGTAGAAGCTACGGCTGCCTCTTTGGCTTTTGGGTCGGCTTCCGACGCCCCTCCAGCATCAAGCCCTGAAGGGTGCGCTTAGCTTCGTATGCCCGGGCTTCGGCATGGCATCTGATGCGGTGATCGCGACGGTGTGCAGGGCCCGGTTCAGTGCCCGGACTCTGCCATGGTTGAGCCGGTATCTGGTCCGTCGGCCAGCTACATCCTCATTTACGAAGAGCCGCTCGGCAGAGCTTGCGCCTGCCTGAGGATGCCGCCATACGGAAGTGCAGGTAAGTTCGCTGGCCACCTGTCGGAGACTTTTCAGGCGGTGGCGTCAACCGGGGTCGGGTCTTGACCTGTTGTGCGATGGATTGGTACTTCTCCGCCTGAGATGGCCGAGTGGGCGCGGCGGCGGAATAGCAGTGCTGCGAGGAGTGCGCCTGAAGCGAAGAAGCCCGCGCCCCACCAGTACGCGACGGCGTAGCCTTCTACGGCTGCCTGCGCGGTGACATCGGCGGATGCCGGGATACGGGTGACGATGTAGTCGGCCGTGGCAGTGGCGGCGAGAGTGTTCAGCAGGGCGGTACCGATCGAACCGCCCACCTGCTGGCTTGTGTTCACGAGGGCCGAGGCGACTCCAGCGAATCTGCGATCCACTCCGAGCGTCGCCGTCTGCATGGAAGCAGGCATGATGGATCCCATGCCGAAGCCAAGGACCAGAAGCGCCGGCAGGACATCACTGAGATAGGTGCTGGAGAGGCCGAGCCTGGTGAGGTAGACCATGCCTGCAGCAGCGAGGGACATACCGAACGGCACCATGATTTTTGGTCCGAACCTGGGCACCAGGATGTTGGTGGACAGCTGCGCTGCGAGGACCAGCATGCCGATCATTGGAAGGAAGGACAGTCCGGTCTGAATCGGTGAGTAGGAAAGCGATGTTTGCAGGTAGTAGGTCAGGAAGAGGAAGACTCCGAACATTCCGGCGCCGGCAATCATGACAGAGCTGTAAGCGGCTCCCCTGTCCCGGTCGAGAACGATGGATAGCGGCAATAGCGGATGCGCTGATCTGGTCTGCCAGGTGACGAAAGCCGTGAGCAGGACCAGGGCGGCCGCGAGGAAACCCCAGGTCAGCGGCGATGACCAACCGTTCGTTTCGGCGTTGGAGAGCCCGTAGACCAGGGAGAAAAGCGCGGCGGACACTAGGGCGGTCCCCGGTACATCAAGGCGGGGGCGCGGACCGTTTCGTTCTGCGCTCACGACGAAGATCACAGCTCCGACGAGGGCGATGGCAGCGATGACGACATTGATGTACAGGTTCCAGCGCCAGTCGAATTTCTCCGTCAACCACCCGCCCAAGAGGAGCCCCATGGCACCTCCTGCGCCCGCAATGGCGCCGAAGACCCCGAACGCGCGGGCACGCTCTTTCGGGATGGTGAACGTCGTCGTAAGCACCGCTAGAGCAGTGGGCGCGAGTAGGGCCCCGAAGGCGCCCTGGAGGGCACGTGCGCCGATCAGCAGGCCGAAGCTCGTCGCTGCTCCCCCAAGGGCTGAAGCACCAGCAAAACCGATGAGACCGATGATGAACGTGCGTCTGCGCCCAATGAGATCTGAGAGCCGGCCGCCAAGCAGGAGCAGGCTTCCAAACGCCAGGGAGTAGGACGTGACAACCCACGCCCGGTCGCCGTTCGAAAACCCAAGATCCGCCTGCGCAGCGGGAAGGGCGATGTTGACCACGGTGGAATCGAGGACCACCATGAGCTGGGCCAGGCCGACCACACACAAAGTCCACCAGCGGCGTGAGGACGCAGCGACAGGCAGCGTTTGATGGGAAGGAAGATGCGACATGGAAGCCAGTATATACGGTACTCTTGGGTTTCAGAACCAAGCGTTACCGGAATTTGGAACGTGACTACATAATTGCTGGGTTTTTAAGGGAGATTCTCACCACCATGACGCCAACGAAGTCGCCAGTTCCGCTCGACAACCAGCTCCCACAGCTCGGCCGCAAGCGGGATCATTCGCGAGATCCTGAGATCCTTGCGGTGGCTCTCGATATTCTTGCCGAGACCGGGTACGACGGTATGACGATGGACATGGTTGCGTGCCGTGCCAAGGCCGGCAAAGGCACCCTCTACCGTCGCTGGTCCTCCAAGGATGAGCTCCTCATCGACGCCGTGGCCTTCATGAAGAAAGACGATCTCGACCTTACAAAGCTTTCCGACACGGGGACGCTCCGCGGAGACCTGGTCGCCATGATCAAAGTCGGGCCTACCGGCGAAGGCGAGAAAAAATTGAAGGTCATGGCGGGACTTATGTCCATGCTTTCGCGGAGGCCCGAGCTCGCCGACGCCGTCAACGCGGCCGTCGTTGGTCCTAGGGTAGAAGCACACCTGGTACTCCTGCAACGAGCCGTGGAACGCGGTGAAATCTCAGCCTCATGCGACCTTAGACTGCTTTCCCTCGTCCTGCCGTCGATGGCGGCTTACCGCGTCCTGGTACTTCGCACATCAGTGGACCGTACCTTCCTGATTTCCCTGATCGATAACGTCCTGATGCCCGCTGTTGGCATACCCTCCGCACCCCGCTAGCCGTACTACCCAGGGCGGGCAGCTAGCCGGGTGACAGGCGGTTTGCCTTCGATGGCCGTGTGGGGCCTGTGGTGATCGTATTCGTGGAGCCATCCGGGCAGGGCTGCCCGGCTGTGTGTAATTCGCCGGCGTAGGGGCGGCTAGGGCGTGTCTCCTAATGCTGCGCTCAACGTTCGTTGCGTCGTGTGTAGGCGTCCGTGTCGAAGCCCACGGGACGGCCGCCAGCGGAACCTTTGCGTTTGCGGTTGTCCTTCTGGTCGTCTTTTTCCGGGATGACACACTCGATTCCCCAGTCCCGCAGATCAGCGCGGATCGCCTTGGATGAGTAGGCCTTATCGGCCATGGCCCTCGCCGGGCGGGTCCGCGGCCGCCCAGGCCCACCCCTGCCGACTTTCAGTGCCTCCATCAAGTTCTCGAACATGGGCGAGTCCCCGCCTTGGCCAGGCCGCAGGAACATCACCAAAGGGCGTTGATTGCCGTCCACCAGGGCGTGGATCTTGGTGGTCAGCCCGCCGCGGGAGCACCCAATGGCATGATCAGCCGGCTCGGTGAGCAAATTCTTGTCATTCGATAGGTCCCCCTGTGTGGCGGGGAAGGTTGGTGCCATGCTGGTGGGCGCGGTTGACCCTTTGTGTCGTGGAATCCACCGACACCTCCCAGTTGATCAGCCCGGCGGCATCCGCCTGGGTCAACAGTGAGGCAAGGACCTTGTCCCAGGTGCCGTCACCACTGTAGCGGCGGTGGCGTTTCCAGACCGTCTTCCACGAACCGAAGTGTTCCGGCAGGTCCCGCCACGGGATCCCGGCCCGATACCGGTAGATGATTCCCTCCGTCATGAGGCGGTGATCCTTGAACGGGCGACCCAACTTCCCCGCCGTGTCAGGCATCAACGGGGCAATCCGCTCCCACTGGGCATCGGACAACACTGCGTAACGAGGATTCATCACTCAATCCTGCCGACACACCAAACCGATCATTGGGAGACACGCCCTACGGCGTCACCTCGCCCTCTGGACCGGAGTCACAAAGCGGCGGCGCCGAACGTCTCACGCCTAAACTGGACCGTATGACTTCAGTACCCGGGACTCCAGCCCTCCCGTCCGTCGGATTCGTCGGCTGGCGCGGCATGGTTGGTTCGGTCCTCATGCAGCGGCTCCAGGACGAAGGCGACTTCGCCCGCCTGAACCCCGTTTTCTTCTCGACGTCGGCTGCCGGCGGAGCGGCGCCGTCGTTCGCGGACGGCACCGGCACACTCCAGAACGCCTACGACGTCGAGACGCTCGCCAAGCTGCCGATCATCGTGACCGCGCAGGGCGGCGACTACACCGCCGAGGTCTACCCCAAACTGCGCGACGTCGGCTGGTCGGGGCTCTGGCTCGACGCCGCCTCGACGCTGCGCATGGAGCAGGACAGCGTGATCGTCCTGGACCCCGTCAACCGCGGCGCCATCGACGCCGGGCTCGCCAGTGGGGTCCGCGACTTCATCGGCGGCAACTGCACGGTCTCCTGCATGCTCATGGGCCTCGGAGGTCTCTTCCGCAACGGCCTTGTCGAGTGGGGCACGTCGATGACCTACCAGGCGGCCTCCGGCGGCGGAGCCCGCCACATGCGCGAGCTCCTCACCCAGTTCGGCGCCCTCCACGGCACCGTCGCGATGAACCTCGACGATCCGGCGTCCGCCATCCTCGACATCGACCGGGCCATCCTCGCCAAGCAGCGCCATCCGAGTCTGGAGGCTTCCCAGTTCGGCGTACCCCTCGCCGGGTCCGTCATCCCCTGGATCGACGGCGACCTCGGCAACGGCCAGTCGAAGGAGGAGTGGAAGGCCGGCGCCGAGACCAACAAGATCCTCGGTACGGACTCACGTATCCCGTTCGACGGTCTGTGCGTCCGTGTGGGCGCCATGCGGTCGCACTCCCAGGCGCTGACCCTGAAGCTGACGCAGGACCTGCCCGTCAGTGAGATCGAGGCTGTCATCGCCGCGGACAACGAGTGGGTCCGTGTCATCCCGAACACGAAGACGGATACGCTCGCCGGACTGACGCCCGTCGCCGCCACCGGGTCCTTGGCGGTGCCCGTGGGTCGGATCCGGAAGCTCGAGATGGGCCCGGACTACATCACGGCGTTCACGGTGGGCGACCAGCTGCTGTGGGGCGCTGCCGAGCCGCTCCGTCGTATGCTGATGATCGCCACCGGGAATCTCTAGGACCTGACCGGCTGTTTCCGCGCCGGGTCCTGATAGGTTGCGTCGCCACCCTCCGTCCGTCGTCAGGCCTGGCTCATTACACCTGCCGGATACGTCCCGGCGGGATGATTGGGGATCGTTTGGATGTTTTGCAGGCTCAGGCTGACGTTCGACGCGTGTATCACGCAGGATTTCTCGGCCCGCTTTTATCAGCGATCATCTGGGCTGCGGCCAACGCGGCTTTCAGCTGGGTTTCCGCTACCGCTGGTATGGCGACGCTCTTTCTGGGAGGGATGCTGATTTTTCCGGTGACGACTCCGACCGTCATCGCAATGTAGTAACCCTATTGAGCGAAGGACCCAAGCCGGGTATCAAGCCGTCCCGAAGAACAAAAGCTCTAAGCCTTGATCCGCCGATGTTGATTGGGGAGCCTACGGCGGTTTGGACCGGGATCCTCGCCGCGGGCGCCTTCGGCAAAGCCAGTACCGGAACGATCCGCGCAGACTCATCCACCTACCGGCACGAATCGCCTCCAGCGCACGGCGTATCTATCTTCGCCTGCCCGAAGCCTGGCTCTGGCGGAGACCATGGCAGAACCTGTTCGACCTCCTATACCCGCCGCCGCAACCCGCCTGAAACCCGTCAACCCAGCCACACGGCGCAACCAGGACCACCCGTAGAACACTCAAGGGCAACGAGGCCTGGCACCCCCTCACGCCCTCACGCCCTCACGCCCTCAACTCAGAAAACCGCCAAGACCGAATCCAGACCATCACCCCAACGGATCAGTGGATCAGTGGCTACGTGGGTGCGTACGCCGCGCCGCGGTTCGTGTCCTGTCACCGGAATCCTGGGTGGAAAAGTAGGCTGATAATTGGGCCTTCAGTAGAGGGTCCTTTTCCGAACCTGAGGAGAGCTATGATTCGCAAAAGCGCAGCCACTGCAGCCCTGTCCCTGGCAGTCCTGATGGGCGTGGCAGCTCCTGTCACCGCCGCGGAAGAGACATCACCGGCCACCGAGCAGACCCAGGAAACCGATGAAGGCAACGGTGACGCGGGCCTGTGGGGACTCCTCGGCCTTCTGGGCCTGGCGGGCCTGC
>JAABUN010003227.1_pt1 | contig 26044 bp, 24 predicted proteins | sample 5559311 | NCBI WGS metagenome assembly JAABUN01 (sample SAMN10711877, study PRJNA513370) | rock metagenome | isolation source: Antarctica rocks | place: Antarctica: Victoria Land, Siegfried Peak sud
GACGCACGCGCTCCTCCTCACGGGCATCCTGCGGCTCGCGGGCCTTGATCAGCTTCGGCATGGCGGCCTCCTCTGTCCTTCCACCCCAGGACAGAAGTCTACCGCATTTGAGGAATGGCGCACTAGTGCGCCGTGCGCCGCGTGGACCGTCGACCACGCCACCAGGGCCGCGCGGGCGTGGTTCCGGCTCCGGCACGGCGTACCGCGCGTCCAGCGCCGCGAGGATGGCGATATGCTCGCCCGCCTGCTCACGGTACAGGGCGCTGATTCGTAGGTAGGTCGCGTCGTCGCAACCCGCTTTGTCAAGTGCAAGCATGGTGCGGAAAGTCTCGCTCATCGTGCGGAACGCGGAACGCTCGGCGCGGCGGAGGGAGGCGATAGAGGGGGTAGCGATCGTGGCGGTCATGTAAACCGGTGGCTTCGGCTTCGGGGGTTCGAGTCCCTCCCTCACCACCATGTCGGCGAGATACGAGACAAGCAACACCGGGCGCGGAATATGATCCCGCGCCCGGTGTTGTACGATGCATATGTGCGCGTTGATCGGGTGTGACTGCGGAAAGGTATGCCGATGATCGTGCGGACGTGGCGCTGTTGGGCGACCCCTGAGCGAGCCGACGAGTATGCCGCCTACCTCACCGGTACGGTCTTCGCGGGCCTCAAGCAGATCGTGGGGCATCGCGGGGCGCAAATGCTCCGGCGCGAGGACGCAGGGCGGGTCGAGTTCGTGGCGATCAGCTACTGGGACACGGTCGAGGCGATCGGGCAGTATGCGGGGGCCGACATCAGCCGGGCGATGGTCAAGCCCGAGGCGCGCGCGATGCTCGCCGACTTCGACGAGGTCGTGAACCATTACCACATGCCCTACAACACCATCGGTATCGCCGACTGACGGCGTTTGCGCGCGGAACCGGGCGGGGGAAATGATGGCAGCGGACGACGCGCGCGCTCGGCGCTGGACCCTGGTCGCGATGATCCTCGCGTCGGGGATCGTCTTCCTCGATGGCAGCGTCGTCAACGTCGCCCTCCCCGCGATCGACCGGAACCTCGGCGCGGGGCTGACCGGCCTGCAATGGATCGTCAACGGCTACACGCTGACCCTCGCCGCCTTCCTGATCCTCGGCGGCTCGCTCGGCGACCACTACGGGCGGTCGTGGGTCATGCTCCTCGGCCTGCTCGGCTTCGGCGTCGCCTCGGTCGCCTGCGGTCTCGCCCCGCAGACCGGCGGCTTGATCGCCGCGCGGCTGGTGCAGGGGCTGGCGGGGGCGCTGGTCGTCCCCGGCTCGCTCGCGATCCTCACGGCGGTCTACACCGATGACGAGGAGCGCGGGCGGGCGATCGGCGCGTGGTCGGGCGCATCGGGGATCACGACCGTCCTCGGGCCATTCCTGGGCGGCTGGCTGGTGGATACCCTCTCCTGGCGCTGGATCTTCTTCATCAACGTCCCGTTCATCGCGGTCGCCGTCTGGCTGATCTGGCGGCACGTGCCGGAGACGCGCGACCCGCACGCCCCGCGCCGCCTCGACTGGCCGGGCGCGCTCCTGACGATCGCCGGGCTCGGCGGCGTCGCCTTCGGGCTGACGGAGGGGCCGAGCCTCGGCTGGCGCGCGCCGCTCGTCATCGGCAGCATCGTCGGCGGGGTGGCGTCGCTGATCCTCTTCGTGATCGTGGAGGCGCGCTCCGACGCCCCGATGCTGCCGCTCCGCCTCTTCCGCTCGCGCGTCTTCGCCGGGACCAATCTGGCGACCCTCGGCATCTACGCCGCGCTGAGCGGCGCGAGCTTCTTCCTGACGATCTACTTGCAGAACACCCTCGGCTACTCGGCGCTGGCGGCGGGGGCGAGCTTCTTCCCCCTCTCGATCATCGTCTTCGCCCTCTCGTCGCGCTTCGGGCAATTGGCCGGGCGCTACGGGCCGCGCGGCTTCATGGCGGGTGGAGCCTTCCTCTTCGCGATCGCGCTCCTGCTACTGCTGCGTGTCGGGCCGGGGATCAATTACTGGACGACGATTTTCCCGGCGATCCTGGTCCTCGGCCTCGGGCTGGCGATGATCGTCGCGCCGCTGACGACGGCGGTGATGGGCGCGGTCCCGAGCGACAACGCGGGGATCGCCTCGGCGATCAACAACGTCGCCTCGCGGGTCGCGGGGCTGCTGGCGATCGCGGCGCTCGGCGCGGTCGTCTCCGTCGCCTTCAACGCGACCCTCGCCGACCGGACGCGTGACCTCCCCCAGAACCCGGCGATCGTCGCCCAGATCGACGCCGCCCGCCGCGACCCGAGCGGCGCACGCCCCGCCGTCGACCTCGATCCCGCCGTCGCCGCCGCCATCACGGACGCCGCGACCGCCAGCTTCCACCGCACGATGCTCGCGAACGCCATCCTGGCCGCGCTTGGTGGGCTTGCGGCAGCGCTCACGGTGGGGCAGGGGGGCACGGCTGCGTCCGCTCGGCAGTCACCACCATCGTAACGGCGTGCCATCCCGGTACGCCTTTTTATTTGACCGGTTGGATTAATAGGCCGTGACGTTGACCCAATTTGTGAGCGGTTGCGCGGAAATCTTTATTTGATTGGCGTGTCAAAGAATGTAGCGGACGCAAGATGAGGGGTCGCCGCGCAACGTTGCGCGGCGACCCCTCGACTACAGGGTTACTTGCTGTCGGCCTACTCTGGCGGCGTGATCGCCGGGAGTTGGAAGCTGGCGACGAGCGAATTGAACGAGACGACGTCCTCGTATAGAACATCCTTCAGTAACTCGCGCTGGGCGTCCACGCGTGCGGCGAGGTCGGTGAAGACCTCGCGCGCGCCCTGCGTCGGCGGGCCGTCGCCGCTGCCGACGACCCCGGCCAGGAAGACGAGCTTGGCGTTGAGCTTAACCGGGTAGTTGAGGGTGTCCTGCATCCCCTTGGCGCGGTGCTGGATCAACTCGTCCTCGATCTTCTGGAGCTTCTCTTTCAGCCCCTTCGCCGTCTCGGGGAGCCGCGCCAGCTCCGGCTTGTCCTTCGCGCGCTCCTCCCACGCCTCGACCTCGACCCGGACCCGCCGCAATTGGATGATCGCCTCGTGCGCGTCGGTGATCTTGGCGCTGATCTGCTGTTGCAGGGCGAACTGCGCGTCGAAATCTCCCTGCGATGTCGTGCTGCGCGGGTCGGGGACGATCGTGAACGGCTGCTCCAGCGTCACGTCGCCGATCTTGAGTCGCACCCGGTACGCACCCGGTGCCGCCTGCGCCCCTTCGAGCGTCCCGGACATCGCGGTGGAGACATCGCCGACCAGCTTCTTCGGGGAGGGGTAGCGCATGTCCCAGAGAAAGCGGTTCGCCCCCGCCGCGACCGGCACGCGCACATCGGTGTCGCCCGCCTCCTCGGCCTTCTTCTCCTCCTCGGTGGTCCCCTTCGGGCGGAAGCCCTTGATCTCGTTCCCCTCTCGGTCGAGGAAGGTCAGCGCCACCGCCTTGGCCTGCTCTTTGTCTTTCGCGATCTCCTCCGGGAGGACATAGTGGACCAGGACGCCGTAGGGCGGGTTCGGCGCGGAGTCGAGGAGGCGGTTGTCGTCGTTGCCGAGCGCGTCCTTGTCCTTGATGTAGGGGGTCATCGTCGCGCCGGTCATCAGGTAGCTGGTGCCGACCTTCGCGGTGCTGCCGAAGTCGTTCCCCTGCCCGTAGCGGATCGCCGGGCGCGGCGGGTAGAGGATCGTCGTCGCCGGATCATAGAGACTCCCGCGCTCCGTGTCCGCCGTGCGTCGCCGCGCGACCTCGTGGAGCGGGCTGAGATCGTCGAGGATCCAGATCGAGCGCCCGTGCGTCGCCGCGATCAGGTCGGTCCCCTTCACCTCCAGGTCGTGGATCGGCACGACCGGCAGGTTCAGCTGGAACGGCTGCCACGCCGCACCCGCGTCGAACGAGACCCAGACCGCGTTCTCGGTGCCGCAGTAGAGGAGCCCCGCGTGCGCCGGGTCCTCGCGGACCACCCGCGTGAAGAGATCGCCCGGCAGTCCGGCGACGATCGGCGTCCACGTCTGCCCGTAGTCGGTCGTCTTCAGCAGGTACGGCGCGAAGTCGTCCAGCTTGTAGCGTGTCGCCGCGACATAGGCGGTCCCCTCGTCATGCGGCGACGGCTCGATGATCGAGATCAGCGCCCACTCCGGGAGGAGGTCGGCGGGCGGGGTCACGTTCGCCCAATTCTTGCCGCCATCGCGCGAGAGGTGGATCAGCCCGTCGTCCGAACCGGCCCAGAAGAGGCCCGGTGTGATCGCGGACTCCGCGAAGGCGAAGATCGTCCCGTAGTATTCCGCGCCGGTATTGTCCTGGGTGATCGCGCCGCCCGACGAGCCGAGGGTGGTCGGGTCGTTGCGCGAGAGGTCGGGGCTGATCTGCTCCCAGCTCGTCCCCTCGTCGCGCGAGCGGAAGGCGTGGTTGCCGGTGATGTAGAGGGTGTCGGGGTCGTGGGGCGAGAGGAGGATCGGCGCGGTCCAGTTAAAGCGATACTTTGCCTCGACCGCCCCCGCCCCCAGCGTGTACTCCGGCCAGACGTTGATGGTGCGCGCCTGCCCGGTCCGGTGGTCGTAGCGGGTGAGCATCCCCAGGTAGGAGCCGGCGAAGACGACGTTGGCGTCGTCGGGGCGGATGGCGATGTAGCCGCTCTCGCCGCCGCCGATCGCATAGTTCTCGCCATTCGTGATCGAGCCGAGGTTCGACTTGCTCGGCACGGTGATCGTGGTGTTGTCCTGCTGCGCCATGTAGAGGCGGTAGGGCTGCTGATCGTCGGCGATGACGTGGTAGAGCTCGGCGGTCGGCTGGTTGTAGATCGAGGTCCAGTGCAGCCCGCCGTTAAAACTGACGATCGCGCCGCCATCGTTCCCCTCGATCATCCGCTGCGGATTCTGCGGGTCGATCCAGAGGTCGTGGTTGTCGCCGTGCGGCACGCCGACGCGCTCGAATGTCTTGCCGCCATCGGTCGATTTCCAGCACTCCACGTTCAGCACCCAGACCGTCTCGGCGTCGCGCGGGTCGGCGATGACGTGGGTGTAGTACCAGGCGCGCTGGCGCAGATTACGCTCCTCGCTGAGCCGCGCCCAGGTCTTGCCACCATCGTCCGAGCGGAAGGTGCCGCCCTCCTCGGCTTCGACCTGCGCCCAGACCCGACCCCGTTGCGCCGGCGACACGGCGAGGCCGACCTTGCCGATCGTCCCTTCCGGCAGCCCCTCGTTACGGGTCAGTTCCGTCCAGGTATCCCCGCCGTCGATCGTTTTGAAGATGCCGCTACCAGCCCCCCCACTGTTGAGGAAGTGTGGCCCGCGCCGCGATTCCCAGAGGGAGGCATAGATGACGCGCGGATTGGCCGGGTCGATCGCGAGATCGACCGCGCCCGCGTTCTCGTCCCGCTTCAGCACCAGTTCCCAGTTCTTGCCGCCATCGACGGAGCGATAGACGCCGCGCTCCAGGTTGGGGCCGTGCGCGTGGCCGAGCGCCGCGACGTAGACGATTTCCGGGTTCGTGGGGTGGACGCGCACCTTGCCGATGTTGCGCGTCGCGGCGAGGCCGCAGTGCGCCCAGGTCTCGCCGCCATCGAGCGACTTGTAGACGCCGTCGCCGTGCGAGGCGTTGCCGCGAATCGTGGACTCGCCCATGCCGACGTAGATCACGTTCGGGTCGCTCTGCGCGACCGCGATCCCGCCGACCGACGCGCGCTTGAAGAAGCCGTCGGAGAGGTTGTGCCAGCTCAGCCCGCCATCGAGTGTGCGCCAGACGCCGCCCCCGGTCGTCCCCATGTAGAAGGTCTGTGTCTCGGTCGGGTGCCCGGCGACGGCGATGCAGCGCCCGCCCCGGAACGGCCCGACGAGTCGCCAGCGCATCGAATCGAGCAGGGCCGCATTGATCCCTTGCCCCGCGCCTGTTGTTTCCTGTACCACCATCCTAAAATCACACTCCTCTTCTTTGCCCGCGTCGGCGATCCGACCGCGCTGTGCCGTGTCGAGTTTCGCACGGTAATCGCGGCGCGGCAATGTGCGGCGCGAGGTGGCGACGGTCGCGCGCCATTGTTACACTGCTGCCAACAACTGAACCTGCGCGTCTGCACTCCACCCCCGGCGGGGGTGATCAGAGTCCCCGGCGGCCCCCCGGCCCTGGCGGACGAGACCGATCGGCGCGGGCACCAGCGACCAACAGTGGGCGGTGGGGGAAGCCTTTCCCTTGGCGGTAGGGAGAGCGGCTTCCTTCGCCGTCCCTTTTTTCGTGGACCGGGAGGCCGCGAGAGGAGCATGCTGCATGGTCGAACCGATCCCTATTGCCGCGCCGACGCGCCCGCGCCGACTCCCGTTCTACGCGCTCCTCGCCGCGCAGGCGATCTCCTTCGCCGGGAACGCTCTAGCGGGACTGGCGCTCCCCTGGTTCGTGCTGCAAACAAGCGGTAGCGCCGCGCGGGTCGGCCTGGTCGCCTTCTGCGCGCTCCTGCCGCAGGTGCTCGCCGCAACCTTTGGCGGCGCGTTCGTCGATCGCCTCGGCCATCGGCGGGCCAGCGTGGTCGCCGATCTGGCGAGCGGGATCGCGACCATGCTGGTGCCGCTCCTCTACGCGCTCGGCTGGCTGAACTTCGGCCTGTTGCTGGCGCTCGTCTTCGGCGGCGCGCTCCTCGACGCGCCGGGCGCGACGGCGCGCGCCGCCCTCTTCCCCGAGGTGATCGGACTGGCGCGGTTCCGCCCGGAGCGCGCCAACACCGCGCACGAGGTCGTGGAGAGCGGCGCGGGCTTCGTCGGGCCGCTGCTGGCGGGCGCGCTGATCGCGATCCTCGGCCCTACGCTCGTCCTCTGGGGCAACGCCGCGTCGTTCCTCCTCTCTGCGACCCTGGTGCGTGCGTGCGTGCCGCCCTCGCGCGGCGTGGCTCACGCGGACGACACTACGAGCTATCGTGACACCCTGGCGCGCGGCTTCCGCTTCGTCCTGCGCGATCCGCCGATCCGGGGCATCTTCGTGATCGGCGCTCCGCTGAACTTCCTGATCGCGCCGCTCTTCGCGGTGATCCTCCCGTTCTCCATCCAGACGAGCGGCGACAACGCCCTCGGCCTCGGCGGGACGATCGCGGCGTTCGGGGGCGGCGCGGTCCTGGGCGCGATCGTCTATGGCGCGGTCGGCCACCGCTGGTCGCGTCGGCGCACCTTCCTGGTCGGCGTCTTCGCGATCGGCGGCTCGTTCGCGGTGGTAGCCGCGCTGCCTCCCGTCCCGATCATGATCGCGGCGCTCTTCCTCAGCGGCCTGATCAGCGGCCCGAACGGCCCGATGATCACCACGATCGTGCAGGAACGCACGCCGCCCGCCCTGCGCGGCAGCGTCTTCGGCGCGACGACCGCGATCGGTTTCGCCGGCGGACCCCTCGGGGTGCTGCTCGCCGGTGCATCCTTACAGACGATCGGCACGCGCCCGACGCTGCTCGGCGCGACCGCACTCTTCCTCGTCGTCGCGCTCGCCCTGACCTTCGACTCTGGCCTGCGCGAACTGGATCGCCCGCTATCGTCACCGATCGAACGCTAACCGCGCATCGCGACCCTGGAAGCAGAATCGAATTATCTACGCTGTGCATCGTAAGCGTTCTCACCGCCCGATGCTGACAGCGCCGCGTGATGCTCATGTGCTCGTAGCCCCTGGCCACTGTACGGGGATGCTGCTTGGTGACGCGCGTTATTGGCTGTGTCGGCTTTGCGCGCGCCGGATGATCTCCTCGACCACGACGGTCTTGGCATCGGCGTAGTGCTGCACGTAGGTCCAGTCCCGATGGGCCAACTCGCGCTTCGTGCGCTCGTAGCGTTGTCGATCGTCGGGGTGAGCGCGCAGCCAGTCGCGGAACAGGAGCATGCGGTCGATCTCCGGGCAGCCTGCGGAGAAGAGGTGCAGATTGCTGTCCGTATCCGGCCCCTTGAACAGGCGATGCTCGTACCAGTCCGGCTCGCGGATGTGCAGCGCGTAGCCTGCGGCCTCCAACGCCGGGACGTAGGCTGCCTCGTCCGCCGTGTTTTCGACCACCAGCAGTAGATCGATCAGCGGTTTGGCGGCGAGGCCGGGCACGGAAGTCGAGCCGACATGTTCGAGCCGCACGACCCGCTCGCCGAGCGCGGAACGGACGCGCGCGGCCTCGCGCGCGAAGAGTGTCGGCCACGCAGAATCGTAGTCGGCGATCTGGATCGGCTGGGCGAGGGGTGCGAGCCCGTTCACATGGACCGCGCGAAGCTGCTCTTCCGTCAGCGGTGCCTGTCTCGTGTTCTCCTTGCAACCGTCTATCGCAGATTGTTCGGTCACGTCTATATCCATACCGTAACGTGAATCGCGAGCGGTGTACGTCCATGAGCATGAATGGCCCCGGCCCGGCCTGATCGCGGCCCCTCCGCATGCGTGAGTGCGCCGGCGCGAGCTGTTGCGCGCCAGCCGGTTTATGTGCGTCGCCCGCCCACACGCATGCGGAGGGGCCGCTGCCGATCGGCGCTCATCGCGGCCCGCCCCCTCGTTCGCCGTACATACAGGAGTTTATGGTGAGTACCCATATCACGGGTGCAGTACTTCCCCGTCGTCAACGACTCCCGACGTCCCACAATATATAGCCATTATTCCAACTCCACAAACGACTATTGCCGGTCCATACGGGCGATTCGCAGCGGCGGGCGGTCCACTACAGTGGGATAGCGCGGTGGCGGTCCATCCGCCGCGCAGTTCGACTTTGCCGCGCGGTGTCGAATCTCCACGCGCGCCGTGCCTTGGCCTTGTAGGACCAACGGTTATGGCCTATGGAACGTGCCTGACTACAGGGGAGCGTCATGCCTGTCTCGTTCGGTATCAGCGGCGACGAGCCCATGCGGGCGGGTGCCACTGCGATCAGGATCGGTACGTATCGGTGTCGCTACCACCGATAGCGGCGTCGCTAAAGACATGATGGAGCATTTGGTGTTCCGGCGTATACTGATCGTCATCGTCATGCTGAGCGTATTCGTGGGCCTCCCGCTCACGGCGGGGCCTGCCAGCGCCGCCGAGGGCCGTTGCTTCGCCGAGACAGGGAAGTGTGTCGGCGGCGCGTTCTTGCGTTACTGGGAGGGGAACGGGGGCCTGGCGCAACAGGGGCTGCCGCTGACCGATGAGTTTCCGGAGGTGAGCCCGACCGACGGCAAGCGCTATCAGGTGCAGTATTTCGAGCGCGCGCGCTTCGAGCAGCACCCCGAGAACGCCGCCCCCTACGACGTGCTGCTGGGGCTCCTCGGTTCGGAGCAGCACGCGCTCAAATATGGCGATGCCCAGGTTGTAGAGGCAGCCCTCGGCGGTGATGGGGGGTGTCGCACGTTCCCCGCGACCGGCAAGCAGGTGTGCGGAGCTTTCTTGCGCTACTGGGATCAGCACGGCGGACTCGCCCAGCAGGGCCAGCCCCGCACCCCCAGCTTCTGGGAACTCAACCCGACCGACGGCAAGCGCTATCAGGTGCAGTATTTCGAGCGCGCCCGGTTCGAGTACCACCCCGAGAACGCCGCCCCCTACGACGTATTGCTGGGGTTGCTCGGACGCGAGCAATACCGCGCCCGCTACGCGACCGCGCTCACGCCAGGGGCGTGGGCGAAGGTGGTCGATACCGCCGGCACGACGGGGCTGCGCCTCCGCAAGGCACCCGCGCCGTGGGAGACGTTGCTGGCGGTGCTCCCCGAGGGCTCCTTGCTCCAGATCGTCGCGGGGCCGCAGCAGGGCGGCAACGGGAATCCCTGGTTCAATGTTCTCGCCGCCGGGCAGAGCGGCTGGGTCGATAGCACCTATCTGCTGCTGAGCGGCTCGCTCGTCGCCGCGCCACCCGTACCGGAAGCGATCCCCTCGCCCGCCGTGCCGAAGCTGGCCCCCGGCACCTGGGCGCAGGTCAGCGGCACCGCCGGCACCCCGGGTCTGAACTTGCGCGCCGCCCCCTCCGCCGCCGAGCGGCAACTCGCCGTCCTGTCCGAGGGGACGACGCTCAACCTCCTCGAAGGTCCGGCCAAGGGCGGCGATGGTGACCCGTGGTATCGCGTCGCCTGGCAAGGTTCGTGGGGCTGGGTGAATGGCACCTATCTCATCCCGACCGATGCCCCGACGGCGAACACACCCGCCCCGGTCGCGAGCGGCGCACCGGTAGCCGGGTCCGCGCGCGGTGCTGCGCTCGTACAGGTGGCGATGGCCCAGGTCGGCAAGCCCTATGTCTGGGGCGGGACCGGCCCGGATGGGTTCGACTGTTCCGGACTGACCCTCTACGCCGCGCGCAAGGCCCTGGGCGTGACCTTGCCGCGTGTGGCGGCGGACCAGCTCACGTCCGGCGTCGCGGTAAAGGCCGATGCGCTCCAGCCGGGCGACCTGGTCTTCTACGCCAACACCTACACCACGGGCATCAGCCACGTCGGCATCTATATCGGCGGTGGGCGGTGGGTCTCCGCGCTCGACGAGAAGATCGGGATCAAGGTCGTCTCCCTCGATGAGCCGTATTGGAAACAGCGCTACGCCGGGGCACGGCGGATCACCTAGCGCGGCGGGGCACCCCGTTGTGCCTGCTATCCGCGAGAATCACCGATCGCTTATGGACGCCTTGCCCGTGATTGCTCCTGCCCACTGCACAGCACCATCCAAGCCCGTACCTCCTTGTCTCGCCGCATTCCTCCCCGCGCTGGCCCGATGCTTGCGTTATTGTGGAGACGAGCGCGATCGCCAGACGTGGATATGACGTTGCGGAGGAGAAACTCATGGGACAACGTGTATCGGCGGGGCGACGGTCGTCGATCGTCCAGGATATCGTGCGTGGCGCATTCTTGGGGGACTACGCTCCTGAACTCGGCCTACCGGGGGCGTTGACGCAGGTGGTGCTCAGTTTCGTGCCTGTGGTGGGTACGCTCTGCGCCCTGCGGGATGCTCGGGCCGACCAGGTGCGCCGGGATCGACCGGGGGTCATCCTGAATCTCCTCGCAACATTCCCCCTGCTTGGCGGGGTGGCGAAGACCGCCGAAGTTCTTCGCCATGCCCAGCGGCTGAAGCGAGGGTTTGACGTGACCGCGCGACAGTATCGGTCGCAGCCGAATCATCCATAAACGGGTAGTGGCCCTGGCCCATGCCAGACGAGCGGGGACGTGTGTCCCCGGTGTAGCGAGCGATGACACGGTTGGAGAGCATTCTATGTATGAGGGAAGTCCGGGCCATACGAGCAGTGTCACGCCCGGCTGGCAGCAGCGGCGCGGCGGCGTGCAGGTGTACTTTTGCTGCTGCCCGTTCGCGCTACTGCTCGCCCCGTTCCTCATCGTGATGCGACTGCTCCAGTACGGAACCTCGCGTCTGCTCGGCCACCCGATGGGGTCGTCCTGGGCGCAGATGCGGAACACCCCGACAACCGCGCCGCAGGAGGCCGCATGATCCGACGCCTCCGTGAGCCGGACAATGGCCTGACACACCTGGCGGGCGCATGCCTGGCCGCGTTCGCGCTTATCGTGCTTGTCGGTCTGGCCGTCCGGTCAGGCTCGCCGCGTCATATCGTAGCGTTCGCTATCTTCGGCCTGAGCCTGGTGGGGCTCTACACGGCCAGTGGGCTCTATCATTCGCTGCATCTCGGCCCAGTCGGACTCGATCGCCTGTTGCGCCTCGATTGCGTCATGGTGTATGTCCTCATCGCGGGCACCTACACGCCGTTCTGCCTCGTCGCCTTCCAAGGGGTGTGGCGTTGGGGTCTGCTGGCGCTGATCTGGGCCCTGGCGGTCGGTGGTGGTCTGCTCAAGCTGCGGATGATGAACGCGCCGATCTGGCTCTCGACCGGGATCTACGTGGCGATGGGCTGGGCCGCACTACTCGCCATCCCGGCGTTCGTGGCGACCGTCCCGCTCCCCGGCATCCTCTGGGTGCTCGCGGGCGGCATCGTCTATACGGTCGGGGCGGTGATCTTCGCGCTGGAGCGCCCCCGATTGCGCCCGGGCGTCTTCGGGGCGCACGCCCTCTGGCATCTCCTGGTGATCGCCGGGAGTGCCTGCCACGTCTGGGCGGTTGCCCGTTATCTCACCGTGCTCGCGTGAGCGCGCCACGAGGCGTACCGACACGCGCGGGGTTGGGTGGGCTCGCGAGCATCTGGACGATGGTGGACGGGGTACGGATGCATGCGCGCGTTTCGATCGCGCCGGTCCCGCCCGGCCCATCGGTTGTGCTGGTCCACGGCCTCGGTGTCTCCAGCCGCTACATGATCCCGACCGCGCAGTTGCTTGGGCGTGATTATCGGGTCTACGCGCCGGATCTGCCCGGTTCAGGGCGGAGCGCGAAGCCCGGACGCGTGCTGGACATCGATGGGTTGGCCGATGCATTGGCTGGCTGGCTGCGCACGAATGGGCTGCGCGACACGATTTTGGTCGGTAACTCGCTCGGCTGCCAGACGATCACCGCACTGGCCCTGCGGCATCCCGACCTCGTGACCCGCGCGGCGTTCATCGGCCCGACGATGGACCCTACGGCACTCACCGTCCTGCATCAATTCTGGCGATTGCTGGTGGATTCGACCCGCGAGGCCCTGTCGCAGCCGCCGCTGACGCTCATGGACTATTGGCTCACCGGACCCTACCGCACCTGGCGGACGCTGCGCTACGGGCTGGGAGATCCGGTGCGGGTCAAGTTGCCGCGTGTCGGCATCCCGGTGCTGGTCATCCGGGGGGCACGCGATCCTATCGTCCCGCACCCCTGGGCGGCGGAGGTGGCGTCGCTATTGCCGTGCGCCCGTCTCGTCACGATTCCAGGAGCGGCTCACACCGTCAACTACAGTGAGCCCGCGCGTCTCGTGCGGGTACTGCGCCCCTTCCTTCGCGGTGCAGCCCAAGATTGATGTTCGGACCGGGCGACAGTCGCTCAGAGACATACACTGAGGCGCACTGCGGACGTTCGGAGTCGACTGCCCAACCTTTGCTTGGCACACCTTCTGCGTGCCCGGCATCTCGAATAGGACGAGCGAGTGACCGTAAAGTTGGGGTTAGAAATAGGAGAGTGGCCATGAGCGGACAACAGCAGTGGGATAAGGGTTCGTTAGAGCAACAGATGGAAGATGTCCCTACGGGCGGGCAGATCGATTTGCAAGAGGCGGCGAAGGCGATCAATAGCGGTTCGGTAGAGGCAGAGGAGCAGAGCACGCCGCAGGATGAGACTCGGCCCGGTACCGCTGTTGCTGACAAGCGCGAGCAGTCTGCCGCTCGGCCATCTTAACGGAGTAATCCCGGCAATAGGGCGGCGGGCTGCTCGTGAAGCCGACCTTTGGCGGACAGTCTCCACATTGGGTAGGGAAATCTTCTCGTTTGGGAAGGGGAGGCGCGCCGGGCAGCGCGGACCCCCCTTTCCCAGTGGTGGAAGCATTGCCTTCGGCGTCGATCGCGGCACCACTGGTGTTGCTCCTTCACCCTCGCCATAGACCGTGGTCCGTGTAATGGCTGGTTGCCTTCCCGCGGCCCTCCAGCGCCATCTATCACTGATGACTCATGATCAATGACAGGCGGCTCTTCGGTCAGTCCGGCAATGCGCCGAGCTGCCGCAACAGGCTGTAGGCATCCCACTCCCCGGCCCGCGCGACGATCAGACCGTCGCAAGTTTGCAGCGTCTCGGTGTCGCCTCGGCGTTGCCCCGCTGCCACCCCGCGACGATCCAGCGCTCCGTGATCGCGATCAGTGCCGCTTGTTCTCCGCTCACCCCACTCATCGCTCTCCTCCTTGGGACAGTCTCGGCCCGCCGGTGATTGTGTTCTCAGGTCGCGGTGCTAGAATGCGCGCGTGACCCCTTCCCGGCTGGGGAGTGCTGCTCCACGACTGCCCGATCGTCGGTCTGTACGGGTAGTGAACGAAGAGTAGAGTGCCGTGCGCTCCGGCGGCGGTAGACGGTGTGGGGGATGCGGGTGGCGACGGAACACGGCTTGGTTCGCTTCGGCGTGATCGGCCTCAATCACGATCACATCTATGGCATGGTCCGTACCCTGATCGGGGCGGGGGCGGAATTGGTGACGTTCCACGCCCCGGAGGATACGCTAGCCACGCCGTTTGCCGCGCGCTTCCCGGGCGTGCGCCGGGCGGCGACGCGCGAGGCGATCCTGGAGGACCCGACGCTGCACCTGATCGCCAGCGCCGCCATCCCTGACGAGCGCGCCCCGATCGGCGTCCTGGCGATGCAGCACGGCAAGGATTATCTCAGCGACAAGCCGGGTTTTACCACACTCGCCCAGTTGACCGAGGCGCGGCGGGTCCAGGCCGAGACCGCGCGAATCCACGCGGTCTTCTACGGCGAGCGTTTCGAGAACGCCGCCACCGTTCGCGCCGGGGAACTGGTCGCCGCCGGGGCGATCGGGCGACCGTTGCAGACGATCGGGCTGGGGCCGCACCGGCTGCGCCCCGACTCCCGCCCCGACTGGTTCTTCGACCGGGCGCGCTACGGCGGGATCATCAACGACATCGCCGCGCACCAGATGGACCAGTTCCTCCACTTCACCGGCTCGAAGAGTGCCGAGGTCGTGACCGCACAGGTGGGGAATCTGGCCCATCCGGGTTGGCCGGACTTCGAGGATTTCGGCGATGCCATGCTGCGCGGCGATGGCGGCACCGGCTACGTCCGCGTGGACTGGTTCACTCCCGATGGCCTCGCCTCGTGGGGTGACACGCGCCTGACCGTGCTGGGGACCGAGGGCTTCATCGAGGTGCGGAAGAACTGCGACATCGCCGGGCGTCCCGGCCCGAACCACCTCTTCCTCGTCGATGGGCAGGGGACGCGCTATATCGACTGCACGGCGGTCGAACTGCCGTTCGGTAAGCTCTTTGTCGCGGACATCCTGGCGCGTACCGAGACGGCGATGGGGCAGGCGCACTCGTTCCTTGCGTCCGAATTGGCGCTGCGCGCGCAGGCGGGAGCGCGGACGCTGACCGATTTGGCGCAGAAGGAGGACTGACGTGGCGGAACGCGTACGGGTCGCGGTGGTCGGGTGCGGGATCGGGGCGTCGCATGTGCGCGCTTACAAGGAACTCGCCGCGCACTTCGATCTGACCACCATCTGCGATCTCGACGTGCCGAAGGCGGAGGCGCTGGCGGCGGAGTACGGCATCCCGCACGTCGTCAGCGACTTCGCCGCCCTCTGCGAGTCCCCCGCCCTCGACGTGATCGACATCTGCACCCCGCCGCACCTGCACTTCCGCCAGATCAAAGAGGCGTTGGCCGGTGGGAAACACGCGATCTGCGAGAAGCCGCTCGTCGGCTCCTTGCGCGAGGTCGATGCGTTAGCGGAGGCCGAGCGATCGTCCGGGCGGCGGATCATGCCGATTTTCCAGTATCGCTTCGGGCACGGGATGCAGCGCCTGAAACTCCTCCAGGCGCTGGGGTTGGCCGGGACGCCCTATCAGGCGACGGTCGAGACAGCCTGGCGGCGGCGCGCGGCGTATTACGACGTGCCCTGGCGCGGCAAGTGGGCGACCGAGCTCGGCGGCGCGCTCCTCGGCCACGCGATCCACGCGCACGATCTTCTCTGCTACGCCCTCGGCCCGATCCGCAGCGTCTTCGCCCGCACCGCCACGCGCGTTAATCAGATCGAGGTGGAGGATTGTGCGGCGGTCGCGCTGGAGCTGGCGAGCGGCGCGCTCGCTTCCCTGAGCGTCACCCTCGGCTCCCCGGCGGAGATCAGCCGCCACCGCTTCACCTTCCAGGGTTTCTCGGCGGAGAGCAACACTCGCCCCTACACCAGCAGCGGCGACCCCTGGACCTTCACCGGTGACTCGCCGGAGCTGGCGGCGCAGATCGCGGAGACGCTGGCCGGATTCGCGCCGCTGCCGGAGGGGTACGCCGGGCAGTTCTATCGCTTCGCGCGCGCACTGGACGAGGGGGACGAGTTGCCGGTCACCCTGGCCGACGCCCGCGCCTCGATCGAACTGATCACCGCCCTGTATCATTCGGCGGAGACCGGCCAACCTGTCGCCCTGCCGATCGGCCCGGATCATCCGAAGTATGCGAGTTGGCTACCCGCGTAGTGGGCGTAGTGGGCGAGTGGGCGGAGTGGGCGCATTGCCGATCACTCTCGATACGCCAACAGTCGTTCCTCTACTCGCCCACTGGCCCACTCCGCCCACTCGCCTACTCAACCGGAGGTTGTCATGCCCGCGCGCCACGTCCGCATCGGCATCATCGGGGCGGGGTTCGCCGCGCGCCTGCACCTGGAGAACTATGCGCTGGTGCATGGGGTAACGGTGGAGATCGCCGGAATTTACTCGCCGACCCCGGCGCGCAGTCGGCAGCTGGCCGACGAGTTTGGCGTGGCGACGGTCTACCCGCACATCGATGATCTCCTCGGCGACCCGACGATCGACCTCGTCGATCTCTGCGTGCCGAACAGCCAGCACACGCCGCTGATCGTCCGCTGCGCCGAGGCGGGCAAACACGTTGCCTGCGAGAAGCCGCTGACCGGTTTCTTCGGCGATGGTGAGCCGGGCGTCGGCGAGCGCTACGATCGCGCCACGATGCTGACCGACGCCCTGGCGAGCGCCGACACCGCGCTCGATGCGCTGGCGCGCGCGGGACGCCGCCTCCACTACGCCGAGAACTGGATCTACAGCCCGAATATCCGCAAGGCCGCGCGGCTGATCGAGCGGAGCGGCGGCGCGATCCTGCGGCTCGTCGGCGAGGAGTCGCACAGCGGCACGCACTCCCCCTACGCGCGGCAGTGGCGTTTCAGCGGCGGCGGCAGCCTCTTCAACAAGGAGTGCCACCCGCTCGGCGCGGCGCTGCACCTCAAGTATGCGGAGGGGCTGCGCCTGCATGGTCGCCCGATCCGCCCGGCACGCGTCGCGGCCAGCGTCGCCTCGCTGACCAAGCTCCCCGCCTTCGCCAGTGAGGACGAGCACTTCATCCGCACCGGCTGGCATGATTGCGAGGACTGGGGTTCCCTCTTGCTGACCTTTGATGACGGCACGGTGGCGCAGGTCACCGCGTCGGACATCGTCCTCGGCGGCATCCAGAACTCCTTCTCGGTCTACGGCACGCGCGCGGTCGTCCACGCCAACAACGTCCCGAACACCGCCGTCGTCGCCTACGCCCCGCGCGACGGGATGTTCGGCGGCGAATACGTGCGCGAGAAGGTGGAGACGACCGCCGGGTGGCAGTTCACCAGCGGCGACGAAGGTTGGATGAACGGTTTCCCGGCCGAGATGCAGGATTTTTGCACGGCGGTCGCGGAGGACCGCGAGCCGCTCAGCGGCGCACTCCTCGCGCGCGATGTCGTCGCGGTCTCCTACGCGGCCTACCTCGCCGCAGCGGAGGGGCGCACGGTCGAACTTGCGCCGTATTTGCGCTGAAAAGCAATCGTATTCACGTTGTTAGCGCAACAAGGCTCCGTGATCCGTGGACTGAAGTCCCGGCTGGGGCTGCCTGACGGCACCGGCGAAGTCCGCCCGCGCGGACTGGGCGACGATAGTGGACCAACCTTGCTGCGTCGCGTTATAGCGGCGTTTCACGAGGTGTCTGACATGGAGATGCGTGACTATATTGCGATGCTCAAATCATCGCTTGGCGCACAATGGCAGATCAGCGTTATGCGGCTTCGGAATGCGAAGACTATACCGCAAACGTTGTATATCGAGCCGCCTGGGTTTTGGATAGCGATGGACCCAGACGGTGAATACAATCTGGTCTATTGGGCGAGCGACTTCAATCACGCGGAAATTGACTATGAACAGTTTAGAGATCAGTGGCCGATCGTTGAGACGATCGAGCAAGGACTTATCGTTTGGCTTACCCGTGACGCCTACAACGTCGCAGCCTTACAGAACGGGCGTCCTCTTTGGTCTCCCGATGTTGATCTTGCGCCGTGGCTGCGCTGATCGCAAGGAATGACGGCTCAGAAGCGGCGGAGCTATGACTGAACTTCCTGATCTGCGGTACAGCTTCCATGATAGTGGGCTCTGTGAAGTGGCGGTCGGGCCGCGCCGCGAACTCATGTTAGGCCTGGATCTTGATACGGAAGAACAGCAGCCTACAGGGTCTCCTCGCGCAGCCCGGATTCGCTTTGGCGGCATCGAGAACTATGACGAAATCCGCGCCTTCTTCGAGCAGCTACAGCGACAGAAAGTACCGTTGTACGCGGCTGGGCGTGTCCAATTAGACTACGCCAGATACTTGGTATCAAGGAGAAACCATTTAGTTTTCCAAATCGACTTTGAGTATTACGGCTCCTGCACTATTCACTGTCGTAATGTCAACGTGTGGGAAGATGACAGCATTATTTCGCATCTATAGTCGTAATGTCAGGCTGCTTTTGTAGAACGTTTGTTTTTATTCTTGCGCTTTTCTATACTTGAGGGATGCCATATCTGCTCCTGCCCCCGCCACAACCGAGCATCTGTGTCGGCATCGATCTCGCCGGATTGCCGCACCGCGAGACGGGCGTCGCCGTGCTGCGCGATGGGCACCTCGAACGCCTCGTCACGGCGGGGGACGACGCCGAGATCATGGCGCTCGCCGCGCTGGCGGGGCCGGGCGGCACCGTGGCGATCAATGCGCCGCTAAGCCTGCCGCGCGGGCGCTGCTGCCTCGACGACGATTGCCCCTGCCGCCACGATCCGGGGACGCGCAGCCGCGAGATCGAGCGCGAATTGTTGCGGATGCGCGTGCCGGTATTGGCGACCGCGCTGATCAAGGTGCTGGCGCGGCGGGGAATCGCCTTGGCAGCGGCGTTGCGCGCGGTCGGCTGCGCGCCGTTAGAGGTCTATCCCTACGCCACCCTGCGCCTGCTCGGCCTGCCCGCACAGGGGAAGCGCACGCAACTCGGGCGGCGACGGATCCACCACGCCCTCCAGCCACTCGTCCCCGGCCTCGATCACCCGGACGCCAGCGAACACCAGCTCGACGCGATCGTCTGCGCGCTCACGGCGCAACTCTGGCGCGCGGGGCGGACGCGAACGGTGGGCGTGGCGGACGAGGGCCTGATGGTCATTCCCCTGCCCGAAACGCCCGCGCTGCAGAATGTCGCCCTGTCGGACGCGCTGCCCCTCCGTCGCGTCGCCGAGTCAAGCGCCACGTACAACCTGGACGCCGCCCCGTCCTCATCTTCCGAGCCCGCATAATCGCATTCTGCCGATCGCTGACTGCCGACCTTCTCACGACTCACGAACCAGGACTCGCTACGGCAACCCCCAGTCGCGGCGGATCTGTGCATATGCGCTCGCGGCGAGCAGGGTCGCGCCCTCACGGCTCAGGTGCAGGCCATCGCTCTGCCGCGCCGTGATCGCCTGCCCGTTGGCCCCGATCACCGTCGTGGAGTAGTTCCCGTTCGCATCGCTGAAAAGGGTCCAGGTATCGACATAATGTACCCAGGGGCGGCTGATGATCTGTGCCTGCGCCGACTGATTGACGGCGAATGCGGCGGCGTTCTGGCCGGGATCGCGCATTGGCGGCTGGGCGAGCCAGTAGAGTTGCGCCCCGCTCTGCCCGACGATGTCCATGATCTGGCCCTGTCGCCGCCCGTACTCGGTGAACCAGCCGGGCGTGCCGTTGGCGAAGTAGCCCGCGCTCCCCGAGACCCCGTTGAGATCGTTCGCCCCGAGGACGATCACCACCACATCGGGCTTATTGGTCGCTATCGCCTGGGTGAGGCGCGCGGGCCAGTCGAAGAAGGCCGGGTTGGCGAGGCCGGACGAGATCTTGCCATCGGTACTCGTGGTAACGGGGCCGCTGCGCTGCCCGTAGGCGGTCAGGTCGGCCCCGATCCACTCCGCGAACGAGTCGCCCGCCATATAGACGCGCAGCGGATTGTTGTTCGAGACGGCACGACCCGGCTGGGCTGGGCTTGCGCCACCGCTCGTCGACGGTGGGTTGCTCGGCGCGGGCGCGGTACTCGTCGCCGGACCCCCGCTTGTCGCGGGCGGGAGGCCGGTTGCGGCACTGGTCGGCACCGCGATCGTCGGCAGGACCGGAATTGGGGGGCCGGGCACGGTCGGCGTCGGCCCCACCGTGGGCGTCGGCCCCACCGTCGAAGTCGGGAGGGGCCTCAGCGTCGGCCCCGCCGTAGGGGTCGGCACGGTCGTGGGCGTTGGCATGACCGTGGGGGTCGTGTCGAGTGCTGTCGGGCTCGCTGCCGCCGGAGTAGCCGCGCCGCGCGTGGCGGTGGCCGACGCAGCGCGACCCGATGTGGCACTCGCCGCGCGGGCCACGGTCGCTGCGGCGTTGACGGTGCGGGTGGCCATGCCAGCGGCGGGGGGCATCGCGCCGCGGGTGGCGGTCGCGGCAGCCGCACTGGTGACCGCCGTTGTCGGCGTCGCCACCACGCCGCCACCGTTCGGTGAGGACGCGACGAATGGGGCGGCACCTTCGCCGCTACATGCGGCGAGCAGCAGCAGGAGGAGGATCGGCAGCGCGCGCGCCGACCCACGCCACGATGATCGAGCAAGGCTGTTCATATGTCCCGAATACTCCGACTTCGCTACGCTCGCGGATGAGGCGAGCATGCCATGTGCCGACACGCCCACACAACCACGCCCAGACGATATGGAGGGTACCATACACCGCCGATGTTCAACCCTCTATCGGGCGCGCACGCGGCGGAAATCGCGACAAAAGGGCTATGCGTGCGCCGCGCCACGCCGGGTCGCCGCCGATTGGCGCGATGGTGCTCCGACCGCAGATAATAGGGCTAACGTCCGAGGGTCGCGATCGGTCGCACGCCCGGCAGGAAAGGTTGGCCACGATGGCGTTGCAGGTTCCGCGCTTCACCTATCAGGATCTCGCGCAGCTGCCGGACGACGGCAAGCGCTACGAGCTCGCGGATGGAGAACTGGTCGTGAGCCCCGCACCGACGTACGACCATCAGCGCATTGTCTGGCAATTCAGCCGCCTGTTGATGCGCGCCGAAGATGCCGGATTCGGTCAGGGCGTTGTGTCGCCGATCGATGTCGTCTTCGGGCGCTACGCGACGACGCAGCCCGATCTTCTCTTCATTGGGCGTGAGCGGCTGCACATCATCGCCAACGGTCGCGTCCAAGGTGCGCCGGACCTGATCATCGAGATTCTCTCGCCGGGGACGTGCGAGCACGATCTCGGCTGGAAGAAAACGCTTTATGCGCGCGAGGGTGTGCGCTACTATTGGGTCGTCGATCCGATCGCGCAGAGCGTCATGTCCTTCACCTTCGGTGGGGGCGGGTACGCCCCGGTCGCGCCCCTCAGCGGGGACGCGATCCTCGCCTGCCCACTCTTCCCGGAGATCAGCAGCACGGTGGCGCGATTCTTCCCCGACAACATGGGTCATTACAGCGCCCCGCAGAAAGCTTGACCCGCCGCCGCCGCCCCGGTCCCCGGAGGGGGACCGCGCCGGTGCCGCGTATGGCCCCCCGCGGCCGGGGCCAGCGTCCCGCGGAGGCAGTGCGCCCTTCATGGGTGGGCGCTCCTGCCCTGCAGGGGGATTGCAACCCCCGGAACACCGGGCCACGCATTCTGCGCCCTGCTCTAAACTCGGCGGCGTCGCAGCACGGCGACGGCGAGCACCCCGAGCACTGCCACCGCCAGCAGGAGCGGGTAGGCGGGGGGGAGTATCCATGCCTTCTGCAGCGATTACGGCGCGCAGCCGGGTGATGGACAGCTGTCGCTCTCGCGCGCGTAGGAGCAGATCGTGACGGTGGGCGCGGACTTCCTGACCGCGCCCGCCGCTCCATGACCGTCTCGGTTGTCGGCGTCGGTGGCGAGAACTCCGCGCAATATCGAAGCATCCGCCGCGCGCGGCTTACGCGAAGAAGTCCTTATCCTCTTCGCGCAAATGCTCCTGCGCCTTCTCGACGATGAAGTCCACGCCCATGCCGGGGCGATCCCAGACGGTGATGAAGCCCCCCTCGACGATCGGATCGGGCAGCCCCTCCACGATGTCGTACCACCACGCGGGGGCGTCCGCCGGGTAGCCGAAGCCGGCGGGGTTGCCGAGTGGGTACTCGAACGCGATGTAGTTGTTCGGCAGGGTGGCCGACATCTGCACCAGCGCCGCCAGCCCGAGCAGCCCGTCGCCGACCCCGTGCGGGGCCATCAGGATGCCGTGCAGATCGGCGTACTCCGCGATCCACTTCAACTCGGCGATGCCGCCGACGTCGGCGGGGTCCGGCCCGACGATGTTGACCGCATGGCTCTCGATCAATTGCTTGAAGTTCTGGCGGAGATAGATCTGCTCGCCGGTGTGGATCGGCGTGGAGGTGGCCTGGGTCAGATCCTTGTAGACATCGGCGTTGACGAACGGCGTGTAGTCGCCGGTGAGCAGGTCTTCGAGCCACATCACGTTCAGCGGCTCCAACGCCCTGGCGAGGCGCAGGGCATCGGTCGGCATCCAGCCGGGGCCGCAGTCGAGCGCCAGCCCGACCTCATCGCCCATCACCGACTTCATCGCCTCGACGCAGGCGATCACATGCTTCAGCCCCTTCTCGGTCAGCAGACCCCGATCGAGCGCGCCGTGGAAGGGATTGCCCTGCTGCGGCTCGCCGTAGTAGAAGTTCGGAATCTCGCGCTTCATCGGGCTGTGGAAGCCGACCCCTTGCTTGATGATCGTGAAGCCTTCCTGCGCGGCCAGCATCTGCCGCATGTTCTCGGCGTAGTCCTCCGGTTGGAAACTGGTCATCCGGGGACGGACGCCGCCGTTGTAGACGCGCACCTTGTCGCGCACCTTGCCGCCGAGGAGCTTGTAAACCGGCAACCCTGCCGCCTTGCCGGCGACATCCCAGAGCGCCATCTCGATCGCGCTGACGGCGCTGCCGTAGGGCTTGAACGCGCCGCGCTGGCGGATGCGGAGCAGCACCCGCTCCACGTCGGTCGGATCCTGGCCGAGCAGCGCTGGCTTGAAATCGAGGATGTACGGCTTCAGGTACGTCTTGCTCGCCTCGACCTCGCCGTAGCCGCTGATCCCCTCGTCCGTCACGATGCGCACGACCGGATTGCGCCCGATCACCGCGCATTTCAGATCCGTGATCTTCACTGCTTCCCCTCCCGACCGCGCCTCGTCGCGCACCCGCGCGTTCGCACCCTTGCGGCGGCACCGCCGCGCACCGCGCCCGCAGGGTAGGCGACCGGCGCGGTGAAGTCAAGCACAATACAGGCGAGCCGGCGGACAACGCGAGGAGTATCCTTTTCCCCAACCGTGTGCCACCGGCATGTCGCGCGCCGGATCGTGCTATACGGTGTGGAAGGAGAGTGATAATTCTCCTGAGGAGACGCGATAGCATCCAGTGTGCAACACGAGGCGAAAGCGGAAGTAAACGCGATGGATGAGCGACAAAGGGTACGGATCAGTAAATTCCTCTCGAAACATCTGCGCCATGCGCCTGACGCGATCGGCATCACGCTCGATGCCGCAGGCTGGACCGACATCGATGCGCTGCTCGCCGCATGCCGCGCGCACGGCGTCACGCTCGACCGTGCGGGCCTGGACGAGATCGTCGCGACGAGCTCCAAGCGCCGGTTCGCCATCGACGACACCGGACGGCGTATCCGCGCGAACCAGGGGCATAGCGTGCCGGTCGAGTTAGGACTGCCGGTCCTCGATCCGCCCGCCGTCCTCTACCACGGCACCGGTGCCGGCACGGTCGCCGCGATCCTCCGCGAAGGTTTGCGCCCGATGGCGCGGCACGCCGTCCATCTCTCGCCCGATGTTGCCACCGCCACGGCGGTCGGCGCGCGGCACGGTCGCCCGATCGTGTTGGTGGTTGATGCGGCGGGCATGGTCGCGGTGGGCTACCAGTTCGCGCGCAGCGACAACGGCGTGTGGCTGGTCGATGCCGTGCCACCGATGTTTCTTCGAGTTCACGGTCACGCTGAGGCGCAGTGATATGGATTCACTGACTGCACTCCATACCGCTGCGCGCCGCTACTGCATGGATAACGCTAAGCAATGGCGGCAACATTATAGCGCGCAACGCGCAGAAAGGGGAACGATATGGAATGAGGTATACGAGATGGAGGCAGACGCAACCTTCCCTCGCTACAACGTGCTTGATACGATCCTCATTGATGTAGAAAGCCTGATCCCCACAAACTGTGCCACATTCGAGGAATTGCAGGCGCTATTGATTTTAGCGGGACAGACGGCAGAGAGTCTTTTCACTGCACCACCGAATTCTGCTATCGCTGACAAGGCGATGGCGGAGGAGCGCGAACACTTTGTCGCTTACGTACAGCAGTTGACAGTCGCCACTGTACAAAGTGTTACCTCGCTTCCCTATCGTCGTACGTTGCTCCTACCAGAGGAGGAGCGCTTCCGGCGAGAAATGGAACGGCACTGGGGAGTGGGAAAAGGGTACTGGCATCCATTGATCGCCCGCGACATACCGGCTGGCATCCTGGCGTTTCAAGCGGCATGGTTCATATATGCCGTGCCTATTGAACAACTCCGTGACATCTTAGTGGGTCGAGGTATCACACGCCTATGGGAACTGCGTGAGTCCAGCGCAGGGTTTGAAATCGCAATAGGCTTGTTTGTGCCGACTTACACTGGAGGCGAAGGGTACTGGACTTCACCTGGTTTCGACTGGCTCATCTACGCCTCGCATGAAAGCTCAGTCACGGTCGCCGGGGAGTGGCTGCTAGCGGAGATTAAGGCGATCTGGCCCGATTGGGAACGATACTTGTATACAACCTATGATTATGAGCGTCCACCCGTACCGTAACCGCTCCCACGTAGCCATCCGCGCACTGCCGCGTTGTAAGTGCATGTCGCTATTGCCGCTCGCCGCGATTGTCGCAATGCAACAACGCCTTGATCCGCGCATTCGCGGGCCGCTGCGCTGCCTCGCGCACGCGGGCGTCAGCCTCATCCGCGAACACCTGGGCTTCTTCCTGGCGCTCGCGATTTTCGGGGCGGCCTGCTGGTTCTTTGCAGGATGGAGGCTGCGTGGCTGGCGACTGCTGCTGTGGGATCTGATCCTGCCGCTGCTGGCCGTCGCGCTCGTCTGCGTGGTCGGGCCGGGTCGCCTCTTCCCCAAGGAGCCCTACGAGGGGCCGCGCCTGATCACCCTATCCCCAGCGCACTCCCTCACGCTGCTCGATCTCCCCGGCTTCGCCTGCGCGGCGCTCGCCGCGCTGTTGGCCTGCGGACTTCTCCTAGCGCGCTGGCGTGAGCGCGGGCGATCACGGCGGCGTAGTCGCCGGGTCGCCTGAGGGCGACGGCGGCACGCCCTACAACAACCTCGGCCCCGAACCGTGCCGTGACGCACAGGCTTCCTGCGCTGACGCCGTGGCACGCGATCGGCGCTACGCTATCCTGCACCCCGGTGAGACACGGCGGTGGTGGCTCGATGCGACGTTAGCAGTGGGCGGAGTGGGCGAGTGGGCCAGTGGGCGAGTAAGACGAGGATCGGGTAGGCAACGCCTCTGCCCGGTCTCTCTTTATCTACTGGCCCTCTGGCCCTCTGGCCCACTCCGCCCACTCGAAGGAGAAGCGTGAATACCGACCTGAACGGCAAAGTAGCGCTGGTGACCGGGGGGGGCTCCGGCATCGGTGAGGCGACCTGCTACACCCTCGCGCGGGCGGGGGCGGCGGTCGCGGTGCTCGATCTGCGGCCCGAACCGGCGCGGGCGGTCGCGGAGCGGGTCGTGGCGGAGGGCGGTCGCGCGATCCCGGTCGTGGCGAACGTCGCCGACGAGGAGACGATGCGGGCGGCGGTGGCCCGGACGGTCGCGGAGTTCGGGGGGCTGCACATCGTCTTCGCCAACGCCGGGATCAATGGGATGCACGCGCCGATCGAGGAGCTGACGATCGAGGAGTGGCGCGCGACGATCGATGTCAACCTGACCGGTACCTTCCTGACCGTGAAGCACAGCATCCCGCATCTGCGCGAGGCGGGGGGCGGCGCGATCATCATCACCGCGTCGGTTAACGGCACCGAGCTTTTCTCCGCCCCCGGCTACGCGGCCTACTCGGCCTCGAAGGGCGGGCAGGCGACCTTCTCTAACTACTCGTTGCATAACTCCCTGCTGTGGCGGCGGAGTGCCTTGAGGCAGATCAGCGCACAGGCGAGGTCGAGGAACGCCTGGTGCAATTCCTCGCGACGTTCGTAGCGGATCGCCAGGCGACG
>JAABUN010003228.1_pt1 | contig 26041 bp, 21 predicted proteins | sample 5559311 | NCBI WGS metagenome assembly JAABUN01 (sample SAMN10711877, study PRJNA513370) | rock metagenome | isolation source: Antarctica rocks | place: Antarctica: Victoria Land, Siegfried Peak sud
ACGTATCAAAAGGAGCGCATCCACTCGTCGCTGGGCTACCTGACGCCCGCAGAGTTCGAGAACCGCCACCGAGAGAAAGTTTAACAACCACCGCCGAAAACCTGTCCAGGAAAGCGAACGGAGTTCAGCCGTCCTGTTCCAACTGAGCCGTCAACTTCTCACGGAGATGCCTTCGTCGAAACCTTAGAACCTGTGTAGAAACCGGCGCCAAGGGCGCCGGGGACGTGGCACCCGCCGTACAGACACGAAGGCGCCCTCGTAAAACCGGAGCCTAGCCCCGTTATCGTAGGGCAGGGACCCACGCTCCGTGCCGGTTTCTACACAGGTTCTAAGATGAGGACGCTATATATGGGCAAAAATCGAGGTTCGCCAGCAGTAACTTACCTATTCTGTTGCAGAAACCGGACCCCAGCGAACGAGAGCACCACTGCCAACGCAGAGACCACCAAGACGGTCAGAGAGACCGAAGCCGAAGCAATCGCTTTTATCGTGTGCCGAGCCATTGGGCTTGAGACAAGCCAGCAGCATAGCGACTATATCAAGCTCTACAGGGGCGACGTGGAGCCCTTGACCGCTTCGCTGGAGGCAATACGGGAGACCTCGGCTCGAATCCTGGGAGCCATCGAGGAGCGAAAGACCCCCGAGAGAAAGGAACGTCCTGGAGGCTCCAGAAAGCCCTAGGAGCGCCAGAAACGGGGCGGGAGGCGGTAACGGGTATGCCACGCCACGATGCCGACCACCCCGGCAACAGAGCTAGGGGGCGACCAGCTCGGCAAGCTTGGCCGCGACGTTTGCCATCGACCCTTCTGCAGTGCTCAGGCCGCTTCGCGAGCCGAGCAGGGGGCTGACTTCGCGGAGAGCTTCATACGTCGTGTCGTGCACGATGGGAACGAGCAGGTCACGCGCTAGGAGTGCCGAAAGCTCTTTGTCGGCGATGCCCTCTCCTTGAACGCGGCGCAGCAGCGCAGGGGTCACCAGCACGATCCCGATTCGCGACTTCACCAGTCCCTTGTCGATTTCGCGGAGCAACGACGAGCCAAGGAGGACGTCCTTCTCGCTAAACCAGACCGAGACACCGAGTGACTCGAGCAGATCGTGCAGCTCCTTAGCGGCCCCTTTCCGGTCGTCCCACGCGTGGCAAAGAAAGACGTCCCGAAGGTCGGGCAGGGACGCTCGCTTCTCGACGTTTTCACGGACCGGCGTGAGCGTCCGCACCTCGGCAGGCGTGTACACCACGGATGAACCTGCTCGCGACCAGCGCGGCCTTGCGCTGCTGCCGGACCCGCCGCCGCTGCTCTGGCCGCCCCCGCTGCTCCCCGACGGGGAGTAGGACGGGGACGAATACGACCCGTAGCCGCGATAGCGGCCACCACATGCGGGGCAGGCCGCTGCAGCGCTCGCTGTGCGATGACCATTGACTGGTGCTGTGCATCTTGCCATAAAGCTAACTATTGTTTCTGCCGCAGCGGCGGCATCCTTCGTATTTTATTATCCTTCCGTATTCACCCCGAGGCTGACCAAAACCTCTAGATTTTGGGCACCCGCAAAACCCTGCCCGTCCGTGCGGGAAAACAGAGCAAACATAGCGCGTTTTGGGGGAGGGTTTCTGGACACCCCCGCGGAAGGCAAAAGGCGCGATGCGTGCTGCTCTTTACACCCGTGTCTCCACGCACGACCAGCAAACGCTGCCCTTGCAGCAGGAAGCGCTGCGCGAGTACGCAAAGCGCCGGGGCTGGGAGGTGGTGCGCGAGGTGTCCGAGGTCGCCTCCGGCGCGGCTGCCGTCAAGCGGCCCCAGCGCGACGCGCTTGTGCTGGCGGCCCGGCGCCGGGAGGTGGACGCCATCCTGGTATGGCGCCTGGACCGCTGGGGAAGAAGTGTCGCCGATCTGGTGGGCTCGTTGGCGGAACTCGAAGCGGTTGGTGTCGCCTTTGTCTCCGTGACCGAAGCGCTGGACCTGACCACGCCCGCCGGGCGCGCGATGGCGGCGATGGTGGCCGTGTTCGCCCAGTTCGAGCGCGAGATCCTCAAAGAGCGGGTCAAGGCCGGGATCGCTCAGGCAAAGGCCAAGGGAAAGCCGATGGGAAGACCCACCACGGCGCGCGCCCGTCAGCAAGAGGCGCGCGCGCTCCATGCCGCCGGAGTTAGCCAGGTCCAGATCGCCCGGCAGTTGGGCATCTCCCGCACCTCCGTGGGAAGACTGCTCAAGGCATCGCAGGCTTCCGGATAGCGGCGGCTAATGCAGTAAATCGTTCCGTTGGTTGTCAAAGCCCGAGTCAGGCGTCGGTGCTGGCCTTGCCACCGAGCCGACGAACGGTTTAGCCCGCCAATTGCTCGCCGCCGGGCAACTGCACGCCCGGCGGCGAGCGGGTCCACCCTGAACTGGTAGAGGACTGCGCCGGGGAGTTCGTGCTGTACTTGCTCCGGCGCTACGTGCGCGACGCCCACGTCCTGCCGCCACTCGACGCTTGCGGACACTGCCCCGCCCGCTGGCTACACCGAGCGGCCATCAACCACGTCAAGAACTTCCGCCGCAACCAGGTGCGCCGTGACTATGGGACCGTTCTGTGGGCCGACTTCGCCGCGTCCTGCGCCGCGTCCCACGGCTCCGGCGGGCGCCGCAACGCTGTCGTAGCCGCTTCCGGCGCGTTAATTCCGGACATGGGGGACGGGAGCGGCGGCGTGGCGGACCTTCAGGACCTGCCGGACCCGGCGGCGCCGCGCGATCTGGATTCGTTCCTGTTGCGGGCTGAGTTCCGGCGGTGCGTTGAGGCCGCTCTGCTACGCCTTCCGGCCGAAGCGCGCCTTTTGTTCCTGCGCCACTGCGTGGACGAGGAGTCGCTGGTCCAGATCGGCGCGTCCCTGAGCAAAAGCCCCGACGCGGTGCGAAAAAGCGTCGCCCGCGCCCGCGCGCAGTTGCAGCGCCTGCTCGCCCGCCAGGGCGTCACGCACGCGGACCTGTGCACTTACCTGTCCCCGGACGGGCACTGCCCGCCGCCCGCTTTCCCGCAGCGTCCATTGCCGCCCCGGTCACTGCTGCCGGGGACGCAGCACGACATCACGGACGCCGCCTAATTCCCCGCGAAAAAATATCAAAAACAACCCGTTCGGTTTTGCCCGGCTGCGGTGTTATAGAAAGTAGGGGAAGACGCGCGGCGCGCGCGCGCGAAGAACGCAACGGCGCCGCGCGCTCCCCCGTGCGTTGACTGCTTCGACGGAGAAGGGCGGGAGGCACAGGCATGCTGCGGATCAGTGTTGGGCGACAAGCGGACAGAGGCGGGATGGGACGGCGCTGGGCACCAGGCCACGGAGGCCACACGCGGCTCCCGCTCTTCCTCCTGTTGCTGATCGGAATGATTGGTTTGGGGGCTGCCGCGCCCAGGGCGCGCGCTCAGGGCTTGAGCGTCACGGACCTGTACCCGGTCCCTACCAACACCCTGAAGTTGGAGTGGGGCAGCGCGCCCAGCAGTGTGACCATCACCACGCTGTGGCGCGACAACGGCGCTATCGCCGCCGTGACCAGCGCGCCGGGCAGTTTCCTGGACACCACGTTTAGCCTCAACGTGCGCTATGCCTACCGGCTCAAGGGCACCCAGAGCGTGTACAACCCGATGACGGGGCAGTACAGTTCGGTCGCGTGGGAATCCGGGCCGATCTACGCCACCGTGCGTAAGGTGGACGTTTCCCAGAACGGCAGCGTGGACGCCCGGCTTGACTTGCGCTTCGGCGGGATCGTGTACGTGGACTACCCGTTCAACAGCGCGGCCGTCAACTCGACCTACCGGGGCGGGTTGTACGCGGGCTTCAACAGCGACGGCGCGAAGGTGGGGCGCGCGTACCTGAAGTTGCCCCTGCTGGGACCGATCCAGGCCGGCGAGGGTTTGTGGAACGCGGGGGGCCTGTACGCCTACTTCACGCGCCTGGCCCGCAGCGGCAGCGTGGACATCGTGTGCCGCACCACGAGCGATGTTTGGGACCCAACCACGCTCGTGTGGACGAACGCGCCCGCGCCCGCCACGACCGGGAGCGCGGCGGTGTCCCTGAGCCACGACGTCGCCAGTCCCAACCCGCGCTATGTGCGCCTGAACGCGCTCAAGGAGATCGAGTCCAGGGCGCTGGGCGGTCAGGTGCTTTCCCTGGCCTTGATGAGCGCGAGCGAGACGGGCACGGGCTGGGCGTATTTCGCCAAAAAGGAGTACCACGAGGGTGCGGCCACCTACCCGGCCTTCGCGCTCTACGCCTTCGGCGGGCCGGGAATCCCGTAGATGAGCACGCCCACGAGGATCATGCTTGGGACAAGGCAGCGACGGGTCGCGGCAATCGTCGTGACGTTCGCGTCGCTCGGCGGGGCGACGGCGGCGCTGCTGTGGTTCGCGCGTCACCAACCGGCGCCCGTGTACAGCGCCGAGGGCTTTGGCGGCTACGTGGCCGCCGCTCCCCAGGCGACTCCTGAGCGAACGCCGCAGGCGGTAACAGGGAACCCCCTCGCTTCCCGCCTGCCGGGCGGCGACACGGCCAAAGCAGATGCGGCGGCCGTGTCGCCGCGCGCGGCTCAAGATGCCTACAGCGCGGGCCGGTACCGCGACGCGGAGGCGCTCGCCGCCCGAATCGTCGCCGCCGCTGCCGCAAAGCCAAGCAACCCGGACGCCGCGGCAGCCTTGCCGCAACGCCGCTGGGACGCGGCCCGCGCGCGGCAGATACAGGCCTTCGCCGCCGCGCGCCGTCATGATCTGCCCCTTGCCCGCGCTCGCTTCGCCCTGCTGAAAAAGGAAGCCGCCGCCCTGCCAAACAAGGGCAGGTCCCAAACGCCGACCCCGGTCGGGGAAGCGCCCGCGCCGAGCCTGGAAGAAAGCGCCGCCTACCAGCACGCGGTCTGCACCGGCGCGTTGGGCGACACGGCCGGGGCCGAGACCGAGTACGTCGCGTTCCTGAAGGCGTACCCGGACAGCCCGCTCATCCATGCCGCCGTGAAGCGGATCGCCCGTCTGCACGGCGGCGACGTGCCCAAAGTTGCCGAGGCCGCCTGGAAGCGGGCAATGGCCGTGCAGCAGGCGCACGAGCAAGCACGGCAACGCGACGCTTCGCTGTGCGCGCCGGAGTGTTTGGCCGAACTGCTGCGCCGGCGCGGCGCAGCGGCAAGCGTTTCCCTGCTGGCAGGTGAGATGAAGACCAGCCACGAAGGGACCAGCCTGCGCGCCCTGGCCGACGTGGCCGGGCGGCATGGCCTGCGCGCACGGGGATTGCGCCTGTCCCACCAGGGGCTGCTTGGGCAGAAACTGCCCGCCATTGCCCTGATCGTGCCGGGCCACTTCGTTCTCGTGGAGCGCGCACACCCGCTCCGGGTGTGGGTGTGGGACCCGGACGCGAATGGAGCGGGCAAGCCGGGGCCGCGCCAGTTCTCCCGCCGGGAATGGGCCAACGTGTGGGGCGGCGTGGCGCTGACCCTGGAAGCCGCAGGCAGCGGCAGCAACGGCGATAGCAAAAAACGGCAAACGGCCAGCCGGTAGGCACGGGCGCGCACAAACGCGGCAGTTTTACCCAGGTTCGATAGAGACACAGTTCGGCAGAGACAGTAGAAACAACGGAGAAACGACGATGTTGGCGACGCTTCGCGGTTCACGCATGGTGCGGCTGGTGGCCGCGACGGTCACGGCGACGACGCTGCTCTGGTACGCGCCGGGCGAGGCGTTCGCCGACCACACGTCCAAAGGTCTGCGCACCCAGACGCCCGACGCGCGGCTGCGCGCCAAGATCGCGGCGAAGCAGGAGCGGGCCGACGCCGCCGCCCACCCCGACGTTCGTTCCCTTTCCGCAAACGAGATGAACGCGCTGCGGGGCCGGGGACCCTACCGCAGCAAGTACTTCAGCGGCGTTCTGCCCTGGCAGCGCTCTTTCCGCGACGCCAACCTGTGTAACGGCAACCTGTTCAAGAGTTTCACCGACGTGCAGGTCGCCCCGGCAAAGGGAGCGGGCCTGGTCCTTCAGCGCACCTACAACAGCAACGACGAGCGGATGGGTCCGTTCGGGGTGGGCTGGACGCACGCCTACGACATCCGCATGGAGGAGACGGCCGAGACGGACCCCACCACGGGCGATGAGATCGTCACGCGCACCGACTTCTTCGGGGGCAAGCACAAGTACGCGCGCGACGCCGACGGGCTGTACTCGCCGCCCGCGTACCTGTTCGATGAGACCGACAGCAAGTACGCCGAGTTTTTGGCGAATGGCCCCAGCACCGAGGTGCTCGAAGACACGCAGCGCGGCATGGACGGGACGATCAAGCACTTCGTGAGCGCCGGCACGGACCCGGACGGCAGCCCGTCGGCAAGCCGCGTGTGCGACTACATTGAGGACCGGCACGGCAACCGCACCAACCTGACCTACGCCAGTTCCCTCACGCTGGCGAGCGGCCAAACGCTGAACAACCCGGTTCCGCTCGCGAGCGGCGGCACTACCAAACTGCTCACGCAGGTGACGGACCCCAGCGGGCGCAGCCTTGCCTTTACCTGGACGAACCTGGGCACGACGAGCGCGCCGGCTTATCGCATTACGCAGGTGCAGGGACCCGTGTACCGCGTCACCTACGATTACTACAACACGCCCGGCACGCTGGCCTCGCACCAGAACCTGTGGAAGGTCCACCTGGACACCGACGGGCTGAACCGGGTCACGACGTATACCTACACGAGTTACAGCAGCCAGAACGGGATGGAGAACGGGCTGCTGGCGAGTATCGCCGACCCGCTCGGGAACGCCGTTTCCTACCAGTATTCGCTGGAGGGCAGCCCCACGGGCACGCTGTGGGTGAGCCAGGTCAGTGAACCGGGCAGCGGGACGAACCAGGTGTGGACGATCAGCCCCTGGGGCTACAACACCCCGACGCAGTGCATGGGCAACGGTTTGATCGTCATTATCTGGGTGAGCGTCAACCTCCAGTACCAGGCCACGCGCGTCGGGGGCGCGAACGGCGTGGCCGGTGGCAGTTACGGGCACGCCGCCTACAGCCAAACCTACGACAGCATGGGCAACGTCATCTGGTCGGGGCGCACCGCCTTCAACGAGGCGTCCGATCCCAACGACCTAGACGGCGTGGACACAGTCAATGACATCGGCCAGGACTACACCTACGGCCCGCACGGCAACGTGCTCACGGCCCAGCCGCGCGGCTTCACCGGCAGCACCACGAACTACGCCTACTACAACGCGAGCAAGTACTTCCAGAAATCGAGCGTGACGGACCCGCTGGGCCGCGTGACCAGTTTCGATTACTTCGACAAGTTCGATCCGAGCGCGGGCAACCGGGGCAACGTGGCGTGGGTGCGCGACGCGGGCTACAGCGTTTCGGGCAGCCCCAGCCAGAACAAGCAGTTCACCTACACCTACAACGGGGCGGGCCAGAAGGCGAGCGAGACGAACCTGAACGGGGTGGTGACGAACTATGCGTACGGGGACAGTTGGGGCAACCTGACGCAGGTGGTGCAGGACGCGGGCACCGGCAAACTGAACCGCACCACGGTGATGGCCTACGACGCGGGCGGGCGCGTCACCAGCAGCACTGACCCGATGGGGCGGCAAAGCACGTTCTTCTACAACAACCTGGGCCAGCCCACGAGCGCCGCCTTCCCGGCCACCACGGGCACGCCCAGCACGCCGGCGGAGACGATCACCTACACTTATGGCGGCAATGGTCGGACCGAAACGGTCACGGACGGGCGGGGCCAGACCACGCTTGTCTACGAAACGGGCAACGACCGCGTGAGCAGCGTGACCGATCCGGTGACGGGAACGCTCTCCTACACCTACGGGCTGACGGGCGAACGGGCCAGCATGACCATGCCGGGCGGCGGCACGATCACGTACCAGTACCAGAACTGGACCATGCTGCCCAAAGACGACCCCAACAGCATTGGCCGGCAACTCAAATCCATCACGGACGACCAGGGGCGGCAGGTACGCTACTACCTGGACGTGACGTCGGGGTCGCCGCGCGAGGTGTGGAGCAACCAGACCTTTGACGGCAGCGGCAACCTGACCTCGTACCTCAAGACACGCTACGAACCGGACCAGAGCGCGCCGGACGCGAGCGGAACCGTGTGGAGCCACGGCTGGCTGAAGCAGATCAAGACGACCTGGCACTGGAAGACGCAGACCATGTACGGGTCGCAGTGGAACCAGCGCGTGGCTGTTCAGAACGACTACACCTACGACAACGGCACCGGCCAGCGCCTGACGAACGCCTTGAGCGACAACACGGGTTTGCTGCGCACGGAGCAGTACGGCTACGACGAGGTGAACCGTCTCAAAACGGTCAACTACGGGGACGGTCAAACGCAGAGTTACGCCTTCGACGCGACGGGAAACCGCAGCAGCCGCACCGACAGCGCGGCCGGAACCGAGAACTACACCTTTGATAACGCCAATCGGTTGCTGACGCGGGCGGGGAACACGTACACGAATGACCTTGCCGGCAATACGCTTTCGGGCGGGGCGCGCACGAACACCTGGGACAGCCAGAACCGTTTGGTGCAGTGCGTGAACGGAACAACGACCAGCACGTTCAAGTATGGCAGCGACGGGCTGCGTCGGCAGATGACCAGCGGCGGAACCACGACGGACTTCGCCCTAGATGGGCAGAGCGTGGTGCGGGAGATGCGGGCGGGCGCGACCTACGCCACGTACCTTTCCGGTGTGCGCGGGCCGGAGTATCGGCGCGACGCTTCGGGAACGGTTCGTTGGTATCTCTACGATGGCCTCGGCTCCGTTCAGGGCGAGGTGGATGGCAGCGGCAATGTCACCGCTTCGCGCAAGTTTGATGTGTACGGGCTGGTCCGAGGCAGCACGGGAACCAGCACGAGCAAGCACAAGTTCGTGGGTGGGTTGGGGCACACGAGCGAGGATGAGACGGGGCTGGTCTATATGCGGGCACGCTACTACGACCCAGTGGTGGGACGGTTTGCGAGCGAGGACCCGGCGCACGATGGTGGGAACTGGTTCGCTTACTGCGGCAATAATCCCGTAAACTTCGTTGACAGCGCAGGCACGGAAATAGAACAGTCAGGCATTGCAGCATGGCTTGTTGGCCAAACTCTCGCTGCCACGTCGCTTGCGTTTGCCTATTTTCGGGAGTTCAAGGAAGCACTTGCTTTCGCAGGTCTAGCCATAATCGCGTTTGCTGTAGCGATGATCGAATCTCCGACATCAAAGGCGTTCCAATATGGTAGCCTTGCTTACGCGATCTTGTTGGGAGGCTCCGCTGGGATTGTTCAGGGGGCACTAAGCATGGTGATGGCTGCCGGAGAGGCAAGCAAAGCCCCGTTTGCCGGTGTAGTGATAGCGTCGCTCTATGTATACGGGTTTGAGCTGCTAGGGGCGATGCTGGCTCAAGACATGGAGGCAAGTATATCTGGGAGTTAACTGAGAAGTATGAAAACAAGGCTGACTGTGAAGAGATTCTTCGCTTGGTTAATGAGCGGCTGTATTATTTTAGGTCCTGTGACCGTGAGTTTTTTCCTCCCAGACACTAGATTTGGTCGCTATCCTGTCGGCAGGCTGGCCATTGGGTTAAGTATAGCAACCATTGGGCTGTGGATTTTCTTAAGAGGAGTACTTCGTGAGCGAAAACCGTAGTGTCTGTCAGAACCTGTGACCGGGTCAAAAGCGTTTCCGGCCCCGTGACCGGCACCCTTCCCTACACTTACCTGCCTACCGGACCTACGACAACGGCACGGGCCAGCGCCTGACCAATGCCTTGAGCGACAACACGGGTTTGCTGCGCACGGAGCAGTACGGCTACGACGAGGTGAACCGGCTCAAGACGGTCAACTACGGGGACGGTCAGACGCAAACCTATGCCTTCGACGCGATGGGCAACAGAAACAGCCGCACCGACAGCGTGGCCGGAACCGAGAACTACACCTTCGACAACGTGAACCGTCTGCTGACCCGCGCCGGCAACACCTACACCAACGACGCCAACGGGAACACGCTCACGGGCGGCGGTCGCACCAACACCTGGGACAGTCAGAACCGCCTGTTCAAATGCGTCAACGGCGCGAACACGACCACTTATCAAGTACGGCAGTGATGGCTTGCGCCGGCAGATGACGAGTGGCGGGACCACGACCGACTACGCGATGGACGGGCAGAGTGTGGTGCGGGAGTTGCGCGGCAGGTCTGTCTACGCCACCTACTTGACGGGGCCGCAAGGATCAATGTACCGCCGGGACGCTTCGGGAACGGTTCGTTGGTACCTGTACGACGGTCTGGGTAGCGTGCAGGGCGAGGTGGACACAAGCGGGAACGTGACGGCTTCGCGCAAGTTCGACATGTACGGGTTGGTGCGCGGCAGCACGGGCACGAGTACGAGCAAGCACAAGTTCGTGGGCGGCTTGGGGCACACGAGCGAGGACGAGACCGGGCTGGTTTACATGCGCGCCAGGTATTATGATTCCCGCTTTCCGAATAGCATTTGATTGCCTGACTCAGTTCGACTGCGATCCCTGTTGCCCAGCCATGAAGGACTGTCTCTGACGAGGCGGTCCTTTTTCGTCTGCTGCGGCTCGGCCTCGACACCTTCGGCGACTATCCTTTGAACCAAGCGGCAGCGCCGCGACGCCGCACTGGAACGGCTCGCTGCCGCTCCGTCCGCGGGCAACGGCGAAGCCTTCACTGCTTCGGCTGCCGCATCGCCCAGCGCCTCAGCCCTAAAGGGGGTGATCGGGGCAATGGCTCACCGGGCCGTCCCATATGGCCGCACGTAAGCCCGCGCGTGCTGGGCGTGCGCTTGCCAGTTCTCGCCGTAGCGCGCGGCCAGGTTCGCGTCGCCGCGCACGATGAGCAGGTTCTCGGCGTTGCTTTCCTCGGCCGCCCTACTGAAGTTGAAGGAGCCGGTCAGGACCGTAGCACCGTCCACAATGATGACTTTGTTGTGCGCGATGGCGTGGCTGTCATCAACGCGCGTATCAATGCCCGCGTTGTACAGGAACGTGGCGCTGCTGTACCGGGCCGTCTGCTGGCTTTTGTCGAGCAGCACCACCACGTCCACGCCGCGCCGGTGGGCGTCACGCAAGGCGGCGGCGATAGGCGTGCTGGTAAAACTGTAAGCCTGAACCCGGATCGCCTGGCGGGCTGCGCCGATCTCACGCGCGATGGCTGCCGTGCAGCCGCCACGAGGCGAGAAGTAAACGCTCGTCGCGGCGCTGCTGGGGACGGGCGCTACGGCCGGGGCAAGTGCGGGCGCGGGCGGAGCGGACGTACGAACGACAACGGGAGAGGCCGGCACAGACACGGTGCGGACGCGATCCACGTAGCGCACGCGCGCTCCACGATACGCACCGGCCACCTGTAGGCGCTGTAGCCGGTCCGCCGATAAACGTCCAGATTGCGTTGCTGGAGCAGCAGGGCGACGCTGGCAAAGGGCAGCGTGGAAAGGACGATCAGAACACCCAGGCGGCCGACCTGCGTGCGCCAACTGGCGGCTCCCGCCACGAGGGCAGCCAGCGCCAACCCGCCGAACAGGAAGAACGCGCCCACGGCGGCCTTGAGGCTGAAGCGCCCCACGCGCAGGTCCTTGTTGCGCTCCGTCCAGGTTTCCGGTGAGGCCATTGGGGCTATCTCCCTTGCCGAATGAGCCGCCACACGTCAGCGATGGTTCGATCCTGGCCGCGCCCAGGCTGCCAAAGAGCAGCAAGGGCACCAGGAACCCGTGCGTGAGCAGGGAGCGGTGTCCGATCAAGGGTAGCCAGCGGAAACTGTGGTCGAAGTTGGGGAACTTCAGGCCGATGAAACTGCCGACCACGAACAGGATAAAGGCGACGAAATAAGTTACGTTGGGTATCTCCTGGGCGAACCTTCCGATAGGTTCGTAGTGTCGGGCGCTGCTGCGTTAGCCCGAGGATAGGATGCCTTTTCGGCCGCCGGGCAGACCGTTTTTTGGTGCTCGTAGCAGTAAATCTGGCCGCCGAATCGCGCACGGTTCATCTCGCAGTAGTGCCGTACTCGCTCGGAAACGGGCATGGAACACACAAGGCAAACGGGTACTGGCGCGGTCGCCAGCGGCTCTGTCGCCGCTGTGTCCTCCGGTGACAAACACGCCATTGTTGGTGCTGCCGGCACGGTCACGTTTCCCTGACGTTTCTGACCAAGTTTCTGATCAGGGGGCGCAAACGCGGAGGCGTCCATCGGCTGCGGCGGCTCCGGGCTCTGGTCCTTCGAAGCGCGCGCCTGAGCCGCCAGCGCGGCCGTGACCAACTCCGAGCGGTCCCAGAGGAGCACGCCGTTCGCCCGGGCCAGATCTTGGGCCTGCTGCGTATAGTGGCTGTTGGTGACGACCGAGGCCTTCGTGCAGCCGTACTTGGCCTTGGCCGCTACCACTTGCTGAACGGCCTCCACTCCCACCCGTCGGTTCCACCGCTTCGCCTGCACGACCGTTCGAACCCCGTCACGTTCGAGCACCAGGTCAGCGCCCCAGTCCCCGGCATACGGCGTACGCTGCACGCGATAGCCGAGTCGCTTGTACAGCACTTCCAGGTACTGCTCGAAGCCGAGGCCGTCCATGTGGTCAATCTGATCGATCCCAGCCTCGGCAAGCGCCTTGCCCTGGTAGTGGCGCAGGATTAGCGTCGCGCAAACGGCTGCCCCAAGCAGTGTAGCGACGAGCGCGCCCACCAGCACAAGGCTCCAGCCGGACAACAGAAGCCAGCCTGCCGTCCCCAGCACAACGGCTTGCACGGCCGCCGCCGTGCGGCGCTCTTGCCGAGTGGACCCAGGCTTTCGCCCGCGGGTCTCATTGGCCGCGTCTATTCGGGCGCGCACGATCGTGACGATCACCGCGAGGGCGATAAGCCACCAGAAGTGCTCCAGAAACTGCACGGCTCCCGCCCAGATCCCCTCCTGCACGATCTTGCCGTAATCTGGAAGCGCAACCCGTGGAGCCGGGATCGGGCCGGACGAGTGAGGCGCGGGCCCTTGAGCGCGTGCCGCGAACGGCGTCAGAAAGAATAGCGGGGGCAGCAGCAGTACGCGGGCAACGGTTCGGAAGATATGCACGAGCCGCCGAGCGCCCACCGCCGAAACGCAATCTGGCAATTCGATTCCCTCGCCTTCTCGGTGTTCACCGCGCGCGCTCTGCCTTATCGCCCCCGCGCCCGTCGTCCGTCGGTGTCACAACCGCAGTGATCTCGACGCCCGCCCCAAGAACGTGTTGGATTGCTGCTTGAGGCAGCCGCTCACGCCCAGCGCGGCGGGCAAGGCGAGCAGCAGAACCAGCAGCAGCGCGAGCCGCCCGGCCATCGTGCGCCGGCTCGCAAAGCCGCCCAGGACAGCAGCGAGCGCCATCCCCGTGAACACGAGGATCAGTTCCGTCGCGGGGAACAGCAGCGTGGCGAGCAGCGGAATCAGGCTGCCGACGGCCCAAACAAGCGAAAGGCGCCCGGTGCGCAGATCGTCGCGCCCTGCGACCCGCCGCAAATAGTTCATCCTGCTCACATTGTGATTTTCTCCTTAGCCGCGCAATATCACAAGATCATCAGTGGCGGCACTCCTGGCGCCGGTCACCCCAGGGCGAGCGCATCTAAATAGTGAGAGTTCGTAGCAGGTAGGCTCGGCTCCATGCGGCGGTCTTCTTGCGCCCGCGCACGCTGCTTCGGGTCGTGCCCTCCTGGCTGTGCGTGAGCAAAAACGCCGCCGTTCGCCGCAAGGTCGCCAGGTTCTGCGCCTCGTGTCCCGTGCGCACCCGACAAGCGTCCTCGCCAAAAGTCACGTCCATCAGCCAGTGCAGGCTGTTCTCGATTTTCCAGTGCGAGCGTGCCCACTGCATGTGCTCGTGTACGCCGGCTCCGCTGCTGCTGATGAAGTAGCGGGTGAACTGGCTCGTGCGGCTCTGCCCCCGGTGCGTCCAGCGCCGCTCGCAGTGCAAACACAACACGCTGCAAAGGTCCCTCCAACGTCGCCAGAGTGGATCGTCTGGGGGCAGCCAATCGGCGGCGCGGATCAGAAACGCGCGCCGGGTCTCGATCCGGCCGTGGTCTTTCTCCAGCGTTTGCGCACAGGTCATCGGCAGGCGCTTGCTCTGGCAGTTCGTTCGGAACAGAGCGATCAAAGCCTCGTGCAGGCTTTGCTGGTTGTCCTTGACGGCCAGCAGGTAGTCGGCTTTGCGCTCCCGAATCGCCGCTGCCGTGTCGGTTTGACAATGCAGGGCGTCGGCGGTGACGGTGGCTCCTTCAATCTCAAGCGCGGCCAGCACCTGACGCGCTGCCGGTATCTCGTTGCTTTCAGCGTCTACTTTGGTCTGGCCGATCACCAGGTTCTGGTCGGTGGCAAAGGCGGACAAAAGCAGGAGGGCCTGGTTCTGGTGTAAGGCATTGTGCGAGCCGCGAAGTTCCTTGCCGTCAAGGGCGACGTGTCTATGCGCACGCTCAGCCAGTTGGCAAGGGAGTCGTTGCCGCACCAAATGCAAAGCCGCTTCCAATGCCGCTGGTTCCAAGCGTGACAGGACGCGGCGGAAGGTGTCGTGGTGGGGAATGCCGTTGTCCAGACGCAGCGCGAAGTCACGGCGCAGGTCTTCTTGGCCCTGAGCCTGTGCCCAATCCTGGATGTCCTCGAACCCTTCGGCGCCGCAACAAAAGGCGGCCAAAGCCACAAGCAGGATGTCGGACAAGCGGTGCAGACGGGTGCGCTCCACACGCGGGTCCGTTAAGGCGTCAAAGGCGTCGCGCAACGCCAGGCAGACAGGACGGCTCGATTCGAGGGGCGCTTGGGAAGGGAGCATAGACATCCCATCAGCATAGCCCGACCACAACCCCTATTTAGATGCGCTCGCCCTGCCGGTCACCCCGGCGTCGTTGAAGTTCCACAGCGCGATCTTGTCGGCGCGGGCCGAGTGCGCTCCGGCACCGGCGACCAGAGCGAAAAGGGCGACCAGAGGCAGGGCGCCGCCGGCAGTTTTGATACGATGCATAGAGTTCCTGAGGGGTAATTTGTGGGTTTCAATCCTCACCGGTGCTGAAGGAGCGGTGGGACTCCTTCAGCACAGTCCAGCGTGCGTGCGCCGCCGAGAAACTCGCATTCGACTCAGCGGGCCATCTCCCGCTCGCTTTTTCATCCTATCCACAGCGTTGCTTCGCGCTGAAAGCTAGTGCGGGCGCGCAGCCGGACAATTCCTTCGCAGACTGCACACGTGCTGCTTAACTCATGTTCGGGGTACGGAGACGATTCCGTTCTGGTCTCCAGGTGCGCACAATATGCCCATCAACGATTTCTCAATGTGGCCCATTATTGCGGTCAAATCACCCGAAAACACAACGGCTCCTAAGCGTCCCGCGCGCCTAGTGGCCGTTGTGTTTTCGGGTGAGGAGACGCATCTATCCATGTTGAGCAGCCGAAGCAGGATTATACTGGAAAAACTTTGGAGCCTGGTTCCTTTCTCATACCGAGACAAACTGGCGTACACGGACGGCTACCCCGCTTACGAAGCGTTCTTTGCTACGTAGCAGCACCGGATCACGGACAAACACGATGGTCACACCAGGCGGGTTCCGGACTTGAACACGCTTTGGCGTTCGTGGGTTTGCGATTTAGATCGGCGCAGTTATGGTGTTTGCCCAGTCCGACAGCAAGACGTTTGGGAGCGCGTTGAGCGTGTACGCGCTTGGCACAACCGCTGGCGCCGCCTCTGAGTGCAATCAACAAGGTAGGACGCATAGCGCTTGTTCCTTAATGGCCCCAATTATCTCCAAATATAGTCGTCCCTAAAGCGCCGTTCCGTTCGCTAAGACCTTCAAACTTGATAAAGAGGGGGCGAAGGCATAAACGGCTCCTGTCGTATGGACGAACCGCGCGATGTTCATCTGCTGATTTGCCTTATCTTTGCGGCGCAGTACTACGGGCGCTGTCCCGGCACCCGTGCTGCCGATCACGGGGTCTGGCCCATCCGGGCTATCCGGTGGGAAGTTCGGGTTGTTCGCCCAATTCTGCTGCACAAACTCGAACTGCGCCTCCAGGCTGGCCATGTAGGCCATGAACAGCAGACCGCGTTCGGCGTCCACGCCGTGGCCGCGTCCCCCGGCCGGGTCGAACGGCAGGCCGTAGGGAATCCCGCGGCGCAGGAGGCGGCGCCGTTCGTCACCGAAGGCGTTGTTGTCGCGGGGGTACATTTTGCGGATGTGGGCGAAACGAGGGCAGCGATGGCCGGGCGCGTCGTCTTTGAACTCGAAATCGTTGTCAAAACGCGGGTCACGCCGGGAGCGCTTGTCCGCATTGGGGGCCGTGTCGAGCGGTGTCCCGCTGCGCCAACGTCCGACCAGCTTGGCGGCAAGGACATCCTCAGTGGACGGATCGGCGAAACTCGGCGACTGGGCGAGGCGCGTCACCTGCGCCCAGAAGCCAGGCACGTCCTGCGCCAGGCGACGGAACACGAAAAAGGAGCCATCCTTCATCCACCCGGGATGGGGATGGGGCGTCTGCTCACCGGCGTTACTGCCTTGGCGCGGGTAGCCCAGCACGAACTCACCGGCGGCGATGATGTCCGAACCGAGGTGGCCTTTCACCTGCGGCTCGGGGTGGTCGGGGAATCCTGGTCCGCTCTTAGGATCCATAAAATCGAAACCCGCTACGCCCGGCTGGGAGATGCCGTCCTTGAACCCGAAGTGCTCGTGACCGGCCCGGTTACCCGGCAGGGTTGCTCCGCGCTGCTCGAAGACGGTTATCAATCCATGGGCGGATGCCAGGGTACGCATCTTGTCCATCTCGACGGCAAGATCGTTCTTGTCATCGGCGGCCACGAGCACGACTGCATCCACGGGCGCCTGGTGCGGTCCTCCGACCATCCACTTGCTGGGAGCGCTGAGACCCTCGTCGCCCAGGGGGATGGCTCGGCTCGCCGGACCCTCGCAAAACGCGGTAAAGGGTTCCAGGCTCGTGGCGGCACTTGGCGAGAGGGCGATGAGTCCGTGGTGGGTCAGGACGACATTGACCCAAACGGCTTTGAGGTTTTCCGGATCGTCACCACCGCGCGCCTGCCGGGCGTCGCTAAAGCGCTTGTTGAAGTCCGTCACCTCCTTCGTACGCGAAATGCGCCCCAGAAGCTTGCTCAGCCACGAACGGGCGCTTGCCGCTACGGGGAAGCCCAGGAACAGCAAGGTCATGTAGTCCTTCCGAAATCCGGCCAGGATATTTCCCTGAATCTCCTCGGAAGAGCGAAGCGGGCGTTCGTCCGGCGGCGGGGGAGGGGGTGCGGGGACGGGTTTGATATCAGTCGGATACATAGGGGTCATCAGCATAGAACTCCTGGATGTTAGGTTGTCCTGACCGGGTAGCGGCCAGAACCTTTTCGTTCTCGGCGACGTATCTCGTCCGAGCCATAATCTCTGGTCCGGCGCGTTCCGGTGCAGGGTAACGGTCCCCGGAGAGCATAGGGGAACCGAGACCTGACTACCCCGACCACGGGTCTGCTACAAAGTCCTATCGGCGCGGCGGGCCGATAGTGGAGGGAGATATTCGTGCAGGTTCGCTTCAGTGGCTTCCTGCCGGGAAAGCAGCCGGAGCAAACAGGCTTCCGCGCGTGACACGATCATCCGTACGGCGTCCGGCGTCTTACCGATTGCGTTCGCCAAATCCGGGTAGGATTCGCCTCCGAGGTGGTGCCGGAGGAACAACTGCCGCGATACCGGCTGCAAAGACAGTAAGAGTGTCCGTAGCCGGCTCCGAAGCTCGCTGCGCAAAAGGCACTCTTCGGGACTTGGCTCGGACGCAGTGAACTCTCCGTGAGTGCCAGGCTCGTTGATTTCACCGGACCAGACAAGATCGGGCCAGGGCAGGTGTTTGGCTTGTCGTCGTACCTGATCCCGCCGATAGTTCTTTGCGTGGTTCGCAGCGCAGCAGTGAAGCCAGACTGCTGTAAACACGGAACGCTGATCCGCGAGTAGATGCAGGACGAATTCCATCGCGCAATCATCGGCGTCGTCTCGGGAGATACGGTGACGCAAGGCCTGCTGGCGTGCGACGGAAAAGAGCCGCCAGGCGAATTCTTCAGTACCGGCAAAAAACAGTAAGGACACTGCCGCACGTTCCGGAACGTCGGACATGAGACTTTCCTTTCAGGAACCGCTGCGAACGAGGTGCGCGCGTTCTTCGCTCTGATCGCCCGTGGGTGGAGGAAACAGATCAATGTGTGTAGACCTGGCGGGTGGAGACGGGCGCCGCGTCGTGCGAATCACGATTCTGGCTGCTTGTCGGCATGACGGGCAGTCGCGCCGTGGTGCTGGACATAACGATTTGAGTGCCGTCGGTCTTGACGTACACCGTCACGGAACCGGCGGCGGCATTGGCATTGGTTGCGGCCTGAACCGTCTGAGTCGCGCTCGACACCGTGCCCTGGTAGGACACTACGCCTGGGGGGTCGCTGTAGATGGTGATGGTGGCGGGCGCCCCGGTCAGTTCGACAGTGCAGGCGGCCGGTTGTCCGAGCGTAATGGTCCCGGCTACCTGAAGGAAAATCGGCTCAAACTCGTACAACCCGTAACGAGCAGTACCGCTGCTGGATCCGGCGGTCCCAAAGAGCAGGAGGCAGGCTCCAACGGTCGCAAACAGAGCGGTTCGCCGCGTTTGGTGGAAGGGAGATACCATGGCACCGAGTTCCTTTCAGAGACGGGTGCCTGAGGAAATGCGCGCGCATTTTGCACGCGTGGGGCGGAAAAGGGTTTACATCCTCTACGCCGTTTGCGCCGGTCTCTGAGCGCCACGGTACGAAGCGGGTACTACAAAACTGCTACAGCACGGCAACACGAGAGCGATATGCAAAAAAAGAGAAGCCAAGTGGCTTCTCTTTTTTGTCATCTTCCGCACGATCCGTTCTGTCTCGGTTATCCTGCTGAGGGACTACCCTCCGGCGCCAGGGCGTAGGCCACTGTGGCCGCTTCCGTCATCGCTTCGCCCTCGGCACGAGCGGCGACAAGCGACTGGTTGCCGCCACAGGACAGCGCGGCGGTATGACGCGCCAGTTCGTCCCGCTCGAAGGTGGGCAATGGAGTGTTCAGGCGGGCAAAAGTGGCCAGGGCTGCCCCAATCAAGCGGTTTGCTCGCTCCGGGAGACCCTGGGCAGCGGTGACGAAACCCAGGTTTAACACGGCGAAGGCGAGGCTGAGCGCGTCTTTCTGGGCATCCTGCTGCCGGATGCTGTCCTGGAACATGTGTGCGGCCGCTTCGTGTTCGCCTTGCTCGTAGAGCACTTTGCCCAGATTACGGAGGATGCGCGCTTGGCTGCGGATGTCGCCGAGCTCCCGGGCCACGGTCAACCCCTCCTCGAAGAGTCGGCGTGCCGTCGCTAGATCCTGTTGATAAGCGGCGATCCCCCCGCAGTTGGTAAGTACCGCCGCCACGTTGCGCCGTTCCCCCAGTGTCTTCCAGAGCGCGAGGCTTTCTTCGTAATGCCGCCGCGCCTGGTCGAAGTTGCCCTCCTCACTTTCAACAACTGCCAGGTTGTTGAGCGTGGCGGCGACACCATGCGTGTCCCCGAGCGTTCGGCTCAGCAAAAGGCTCTTGTGGTACCATTTGCGCGCCTCGGCAAAGTCGCGCTGGGTCATCGCCAGAATTCCTGCCGCGTTCTGCCCCCGCGCGACCAGAGCCGTATCGCCGCCGGGCTTTTCTTCGCCTTCTTCCCCATCCGCTCGATCTTCAAGAAAAACGGCGGCGTATCGGGCAAACGCAACGCCCACACGCCGTCGCCCTTCTTCCACGTGACCGCGAGCCAGCCAAAAGCGGGAAAGCGTGCTTGCAAGAGTAAGTCCTGCCTGCGCAGCGTCAGTGCCGGGTGTAACTTCTAACGCATCGAGCGTAGCGCGCAGATTATCATTGTCGCGGTCCAGCTGGTCGAGCCGTTCATTTTGACCGGCCGTCTGGAGGTACGGCTCCGCACGCTCCGCGAGAGCAATGAAGTACGCACCGTGGCGATGTCGTAAGGCGGTGCGTTCCGCTTCGTCGAGTTGCTCGGCCGCGAACTCGCGCAGCGTTTCCAGCATGGTGAAGCGGATCTCGTCGCCAATGTCGTGAGACTGCACGAGCGAGGCGTCGCATAACTGCGCCAGGTGGTCCAGCGCCAAAGGATCGCCGGTGAGCGCCTCGGCCGCTTCCGCCGTCCAGCCGCTGCGAAACACGGAGAGATACGAGAAGAACCGCTGCAACTCAGGCGGCAGAAGGCGCAGGCTCCAGGCGATGGTCTCCCGCAGGGAGCGGTGACGGTCCGGGGCAACGCGGCGCTGACGCCGCACCAGGAACTCGAAGCGGCGCGACAACTGCGCCAGCATCTGGTGAGGGGTCAGCACCTGGGCGCGCGCTGCGGCGAGTTCGATAGCCAGCGGTATTCCTTCCAGTCGGCCGACGAGTTCAGCCACTGCCCCCGCGTTGCGACGCGTCAGTTGGAAGTCCGGTCGAGCCAGTTGCGCCCGGTCCACGAACAGGGCGACCGCGGCCCAGGCCTCCCGCAGCGTCTCCGGAGTGACGGTCTGCTCCCTGGTTGCTTCCGCCGCGTAGGCGCGCGGTACGGGGGGGAAAGGCAGGGGACGGATGGGAAACTCGTGTTCCCCCTCCACGGGGAGCCGCTGGCGCGACGTCACCAGACACGTCAACGTCGGCACGCGCGTCAGCAAGGCTTCCACGAGCGGCGTGCCTTCGCCGACCAGGTGCTCGAAGTTATCAAGCACCAGGAGCGTCGGCCTTTCATTTAGGAACTCGGCCAGTGCTGCGAGCGGATCGGCAGACGGGGAATAGCCTCGGACCTTCGGGTCCAAGCCCACCGCGTCGGCAAGCGCGACCGGCAGGAGCCGCGCTTCCGAAACATGGGCGAGCGCCACGAAGAAGACCCGGAGTTCGTCGAGAAGGCTCGATTGGTCGCCCCAGTCCAACAGGTCCTTCTGGTTCCGCTCCTGACGCCCATTACGATGTTGCGTCTCACCGGCTACGGCGAGGGCGAGGCGGGTCTTACCCATACCGCCGGGGCCGGTGAGTGTAATAAGACGCACGGACGGTGTCTTGAGGAGCCAGCCCAGACGCAGGAGTTCGTCCTCCTGCCCGAAGAAGCGGGTGAGCGGTTGCGGCTGGCCCGGAAGGGGACCTGGCGTCGTGGCGGGGGGCAAGAGCGGTCGTTCTTCTGCCGGGCGCAACGTCGATGCCGTGCCGAAGTTTGGTCTCGTCGTGAGGGGGCGGCGTTCCCGATGGGGCGGAACAGCCAGCGGCAGCCCGCCTACGGCGGCAAGGAGCGGTTCCACCAGGGCGCGTGTCACGGCCGCCGGATCTTCTCCCAACTCCGTTTCGAGGAGGCGTGCCATCTCCTCGTATTGCCGCACGGCGCCGGAGGCGTATCCCGCCAGACGCAACAGGCGAATCAGTTCGTGCTGTGTCGCCTCGCTGAGCGGATCGGCCTGTACCGCCTGCCGAACGTAGCGTATGGCTTCGGGCACGTTACCCTGCGTCTCGTGAAATCGGGCGAGCCGCCCCAGCGCCGCGCGGTATTGATCGATGAGACGTTCCTGTTCGGGAACAATCCAGCCTTCGTAAAAACCGGGAAGTAGCGGCGCGGCATACAGGTCAACCGCGTTGGAAAGCCGGGCTGCCCGTTCCTGCTCGTTGCCTGCTCGTTCCGCTCTCTGAAGGTGCTCTTCAAAGGCGGAGACATCCGTAATGACCGCAGGGCTGAAGCCAATGGTTCGGCTGTCCGCAAGAAGAATGGATTGGGCGGGCGTGCCGGGCGGCTCCAACATGCTCCGAAGCGAGGCGAGGGCGACGCTCAGGCTCTTGCGGCCGGCCGGGCCGGTTGGAGCCTCCGGCCACAGCATCTCGATGAGGATTTCACGCGCATGCGCCCGATGACGGTAGAAGGCGAGGTAGGCCAGCAGGGCGCCGGTCTTCTGGGTCCGAAACCGGGCGATGGTACGCCTGCCCTGACGGACGCGCAGCCCACCCATCAGTTCAACGAAACAGCAGGGTTCCACCGGACGCCTCGTTGCCCAAACAGGGGTCCTGAATCCGCGGCACCCACTCCGGAATCATTTCGATCCAGCGGACGCTTCTTGGCAGGGACATAGTCTTTCCCATCTCTGCTCGGGCGCGGGCGAGTTGCTCCCTTATTGTTATCAATAAGTTCGCCGATTCGCGCGCCTTTTCCTGTTTTCCTGGCCAGCGACGATAAGAGTTTTCTTAATCGCCCTTTCCCTGCTCCTGGCTGACTCCCTGGACCCGGCCACATTTGACCCGGTACCAGCAGGAAGACCAGGCCGCATTTCCCGTTTCCGTCGTATTTGCCGGGGAGGGACTGCGCCCAAAATCTGCCGCACTCGTAAAATAACCCGTTCGGTTTTGTCGGGCTGCGGTGTTATAGCAGTGAGGAGCAAAGAAAAGGAGACACCCGGTGCGCGCGCCGGGCGCACTACTCGTTTCAATCGTCACGGCGATCCTGCAAGTTTTGCCGTGGCACCGCCTCCCCTGTAGCCTCCCTCGCACAATGCCTCGTCTGCGATAAGGGCAACGATTGAATCAGGGAGGCAGGAAGATACCGCAATGGCGCCTCGTAGTTTTCATCGTCTTTGTTGGGGGGCCGGCCTCGTCGTCGCCGTTACACTTGCCGCCGCCGGGCCGTTGCTGACCTTTGGCTGCCAACCTGCCGGTTCCAATGTCGCGCCCCAGCAGACTACTGCTGTCAACCCAGCCAGCCCGCGTCGCGCGGCAGCCACGAGCGGCACAGTTCAACGGACGCGCCTGTACCAGGAAGCGGTGCTCCGGTTCCGGCGCAAGGACTATCCGGGGGCGCTCGCTCGACTGGACCGTCTTTCGGCTCAGGCGAGCGGAACGGACGCAGCGTTCCTGTTGCGACAGCGCTCGCTCTGCCTTGAGGCCATTCACTCTGGACGGTCCGTTGTCCGAACTCCCTCCGCCGAAACGGTGCCGCTTGCTGGTCTCGCGCCGCGTGCCACCCGGCCTCAAAAATCAACTGCGGCTGACTGCGGGCCGCGCGCGCTGCTGCTGGCCTGCCGCGAACTGAGCGTGCCCGCCGCCGCCACGCTGCCCCAACTGACCCGCGCCGCCGGAACCGATAAGGCCGGAACCACTCTGGCCGGCTTGGCACGAGCGGCCAAGACCTGCGGCCTTGTTGCAACCGGCGTGCAGATGGACCAGGGCGCGCTTGCCAATCTTTCCCGACCCGCTGTCGCCTGGGTAGACGGCGATCATTACCTTGCCGTGCTCCGCGTCAATGGTGACACGGCTATCGTTCACGACCCCAACAAACCGCAAAAGGAGGAAGTCCCGCTTTCCGACCTGCTCCAACGCAGCGGCGGCGTGCTGCTCACGTTGACGCCGCCACGTCGCTGAATGAGCGCGAGATCGGCGCACCAACAAAACAACGCCCCGGCCCTGGGCATTCTTGGCGGAACAACAGGGTCGGAGCGCGGTTCCCTTAACCCCGGAAAAGGGCTGCGGTACGTTTAGGCTGTACCCGTTCCCTTTTGCCTTCACCCGTGCGCCGGACATCTGTCTGGCCGGGAAGGAACGAGATGATATTTCATCGCGGAAACACCCGCAAGGGCGCAAGCCAAACCGCGCTGCTGCGAAGAAGCGCGCTTGCGGTCGGACTCTTTTACCTCGCTTCGCTGCTCGCGCCGGCCGTTCAAGCGGCCACGTACCAGTCGCCCCGGCCTACGGGGCACACCCGCACGCTGTCCGCTGCCGAGATGCAGCACATCACGGGAGCGCAGTATTATCCGCCCAGCGGCGGCGGCAGCGGCGGCAGCGGCTGGCCCGAGGACACCTCGCCCTATCCCGGCACGTCGTACGCCTGGGAAGGCAGCGCCGGAAACACCAACACCAGCAACGGCAACAAACTGACCCAGATCCCGCTCGTTGGTTGGAGCGCGCGCGGCGGTCTGCCGGTGGGCGTCACGCTCAGGCACAGCAGCCGCAGCACGAACAGCACGGGTCTGGGCGAGAAGTGGACCTTTGACTGGGACACCTCGGTGCAACTGAGCAACAACGACAACACCGCCACCGTCCACTGGGGCGACGACCGGGCCTACCAGTTTACCAAGAACATCGACGGCTCCTGGACGGCGCGCACCGGCATCTTCGACACCCTGGTGGGAACGCGCGGCAGCAACTGGACGCTGACCACTACCGAGGGAATGGTCTGGCACTTCGAGGGGCGCGGCCTGGGCACGGGCGTTGCGGACCGCAACGGCAACCGGATCACCGTGAACCGGGGACAGTACGGCGAAATCCTCAGCATCGTGGACCCGACCAATCGCACTCTGACGCCGGGCTACGACCCCATGAACGGCAACATCGCCACGATCACGGACCCGCTGGGACGCGTGTGGGGCTTCTCCTACAACGGCACGAACGACCTGACCCAGGTGACGTTCCCGTCCGTGAACGGCAGCGCGTCGTATTCGGTGCAGTTGGGTTACGACACGAACCACAACGTCACCAGTTACACGGACCGGCGCGGCAAGACCTGGACCTTCGGCTACAACGCCGACGGCAGCCTGGCCTGGGAAAAAACGCCGCTGCTGCGCCAGACCAGTTACGTCTACACCGCTTCCTACACCGACATCACCGATCCCAGGGGCTACGTCACCCGGCACAACTACGACGCGAGCGGGCGCCTCAGCGGCGTGAGCGACCCGCTGAACTACAGCGAAACCTACGGCTACGACGCGGCCAACAACAAGACGAGCGTGACGGACAAGCGCGGCAAGGTGTGGACCTTCACCTACGACAGCCGGGGCAACGTGCTGACAAAGACGGACCCGCTCAGCCACACCACGACGCTCACCTATAACAGCAAGAACGACCCGCTCACCGTCACCACGTCGCTGGGCTACCAGAGCACGTTTACCTACGACACGGCCGGCAACCCGACCAGCACGACGGACCCGCTCGGCAACACCACGACCTTCACGCTCAACGGCTACGGGCAGGTCACGCAGGCAAGCGACGCGCTCAGCCATGCCGCCACCTTCGGCTACGACGCCAACGGCAACCAGACCACCGTGACCGACGCGCTCAGCCACACCAAGCGCACCGTGGTGTATGACGCCGTGGGAAGGCCGACGAGCCAATCGGACGCGCTGAGTAACACGGTCAGCACGGCCTACGATAACCTGGACCGCGTGACCAGCATCACGGCGCCGGGCAGCCGCACGACCACGTTCACCTACGACGCGGCGGGCAACAAACTCAGCCAGACTGATCCGCTCGGTAAAACAAACACCTACGCCTACGACAACGACGGGCTGCTCACCAGCCACACCGACCCGCTGGGCCGGGTTGCGTCGTTCGGCTACGACGCCAACGGCAACAAAACCAGTTTCACGGACGGCCGGAACAACGTCACCACCTACGGCTACACCAGCCGGAACCAACTGTCGAGCATTGGCTACCCGGATGGCACGAGCCAGAGTTATTCTTACCTGGCAACGGGCGAGTCGTGGCAGCGGCAGGACGGGCGCGGCATTACCGTTGCCAACGGCTACGACGACGCGGGCAGGCTGACCCTCGTGGACTATCCCACCGGAACCGACACGACGTTCGGCTACGACAACGACAACCGCAAAACGGGCATGACGGACTCTTCCGGCACGACCTCGTACACCTACGACAACGCGGGCCGGCTCACGCAGCGCGCCGCGCCCGCCGGAACCGTCAACTACGCCTACGACAACGCGAACCGGCAAACGAGCCGAACGCTGGTGGGCACGGGCCTGACCACGCTTGCCTATGACAACGCCAACCGCTTGACCGGCGTGACGGCCCCCAACAACGAGAACAGCGCCTACACCTACGACAATGCCGACCGGCTGACCCAGACCACGTACGCGAACGGCAGTTACGAGACCCGCAGTTACGACACGAGCACGGCCGATTTGTCTGTGGTGTGGCACCGCACGAGCGGGGGCAGCACGACCATCGCCAAGCAGACCTACGCCTACAACAACGACGGGCGGCGCGCGAGTGAAACGCTGGCCGACGGCGCGGCGCTGACGTTTGGCTACGACAACGCGG
>JAABUN010003229.1_pt1 | contig 26025 bp, 22 predicted proteins | sample 5559311 | NCBI WGS metagenome assembly JAABUN01 (sample SAMN10711877, study PRJNA513370) | rock metagenome | isolation source: Antarctica rocks | place: Antarctica: Victoria Land, Siegfried Peak sud
CGCGTTGCGCAACGGCCTGCAAACTCTGCGCGGCACCGCCGTGCTGCCCTTCGCCGCTGCCACGTCGCCCGCCGACGCCGCGCCCGCGTCAAATACGTCAGGCCGCATCCTCGACGTGGACGGCGACGTTCTTCTGGTCGGCCTTGGCGCGGGCGACGGCCTCAAAATTGGCGACGTTCTGCTCCTCAAGGTCAGCCCCGACGCCAACCCCAAAACCGTGCGCCTCGTCGTCACCCGCGTGCGTCCCCGCACCTGCGACGCCACCTTCGACAAAACCACGCCCGCCGCCCTGCGCACCCACGCCATTATCGGCCAAAGCGCGACAACCGAAATCGCCAAGCCGTGACACGCCCCCCGGCGGCGGCCCCGCTCGAAAACCCTGCGCCCGGCCCAACGCTCAAGGAGCGCCTCGAACCCGCAATGAGCGTTTTAACGGCGAGCGCGTTACTTTTGGTGGCCGTGACCCGGACCATCACGGCGACACGAACGCACTATTGGCCGCCCGTGACAACCGGCTGGCTGTTCGTGCTGGCCGGGTCGCTGCCGTGTCTGCTGACCTTCGCGTTCGGAAAGCGCCTCGCCGCCCGCAACGAAGGCAAGGTGCCGGCGGAGGAAAAAACGCCGCAGGCCAAGCGAAAAGAGCGTCGCGCGGCGGGGTGGATGATCGCCATCGGCCTCGTGTTCTGCGTGTGCGGGACGGGTTTCACCAGCGAATTGGTGCGCAGCATTTCGCGCCCCGACCTATCCTTGTTTTTGAAGGTGTTGAGCGTGAACGCCCTTGCCATTTTCTGGCCTGCCCAAGTCTGGTGGCTGGCGACGGTCGCGGCGTATGTTGGCGAGGCGTGCCGGGCACGGAAAGGACAACAGGCGTGACGACGATTATTTCGTGCCCTCGATGCGGGCAGCGGATGAGCGACGACTTTTTGTGCTGCGCGCGTTGCCGACGACACTTTTTCGGCGGGTCGGTTTTGCGGGCCGTCGTCACCCTTCTGCTTCTGTTCGTGTCCGTCACGCTGCCCGCTGGTCTGGTCCCCGGCTGGCCGGTCGTGCTGGGCGTGATTTCGGCCTGGGTGGTCGTGGACCTGCTGCGCGTTCGGCGGCTGCGGCGACGGCTGGAGGCGCAGGAGAAACAGGCCGGGGCACAAAAAGCCGCGACCGCGCTCTGGTGGACCAAGCATGACCGCATTTCGTAGCGGGGTTCGACGGCCCTTGTTCTTGCTCGCCGCCGTGGCTGCGCTCGTCGCGCTCGTGTTTCCCGTTGCCCGCGCGCAGGAAATGACGACACCGCCCGAAACGCGCGAAGTCATCGCCGAGGGGCGCGCGGCCATCCACCCCGACCGGGGCGGCGTGCCCGGCGCGCGCGAGGCCGCCATCGCGCAGGCCCTGCGCGCGGCCGTGGAAAAAACGACCGGCGTTTTCGTGTCGGCCCACACGCTGACCAGCAACTACCAACTCGTGCAGGACGAGGTGACGACGCACGCCGACGGTTACGCGACGCTCGGCGAGGTGCTTTCTTCCCAGGTGCGCGGCGGCGAGGTGCGCGTGATCGTTCGCGCGCTCGTGTCGTTGCGCCCGCTCGCCAAGCGTCTCAAGGAACTTGGCCTTGCCCGCGCGTGGCGCGTGCGCGTTGAACCAGGAGCCGGAGAAACATCCGCCGCCGTCCACGCCCTGCTGGAGCAAACGCTGATCGAGGCCGGCTTCAGCGTCGTGACCGCAACCGGTGACAATAACAACGCGCCCGATCTCATCATACGCATGACGCTGAAGCCGGAAACCGTTGCCCGCGTTCCGCTCGACACCGCCGTTGGCCCGATGACGATGACGACTTTGCGCGTCACGCTCGGCCTGCAAGCGCGCCGGCCGGGCACGAACGAAACCATCGCCGCCCTGTCGTCGGCCCAGACCGGCACCCATGTGGACGCGGCCACGGCCCGCGCGACGGCGGCTGAAAAAGCCATGCAAAACCTGGCCCCGCGTCTCGCCGACGCCCTGCTCGTTTTGCCATCTCAGGCATCCCAGCCCGTTACCCTAGTGGTCGCCCGCCTCGACGGCGCTACTCGGGTCGGCCGCCTGCACGACGCCCTGCGCACTCTGCCCGGCGTCCGAAGCGTGACGCGCCGCTCGTGGACGAACCGCACGGCAACCTGGGAACTGGACGTGACCCGCGAAGCCGTTCCGCTGCTCGCCCGCTCCCTGGAACAAGATGCCGCCGTGCGCCCGTTCCGCCTTCGCGTTTCCGGCGAAACGCGCGCGCGCATCACGGCCGCCGCCGCAACCGACCCTAAAGGAAAATAATGCCCGCAGCCTACGACTACGCCGGCAGCACCGTTCTTGTGACCGGCGCGTCTTCCGGCATCGGCTGGGAACTCGCCCGGCAACTTGCTGACCGGGGCGTGCGCCGCCTGATCCTCGTCGCCCGTTCGCAGGACAAACTGAACGCGCTCGCGGCCCAACTGTGCGAAGAACACGGCGCGACGATGATTGTTCTCGTCGTGCCCGCCGATCTTTCCGACCCGGCCGCGCCCGCCCGCGTCAAGGCCGAAACAGACGCCCACGATTTGTGCGTTGATTTGCTCGTCAACAACGCTGGCTTCGGCTCGTACGGCGTTTTCGACGAACGGCCGCCCGAACGCGAAACCGACATGGTGGACCTGAACGTGCGCGCGGTCGTGGACCTGACCCGCCTTTTCCTGCCCGGCATCGTTGCTCGCGGGCGCGGCGGCGTTTTGAACGTTTCCTCGACCGCCGCGTTTCAGCCCGTGCCCTTCATGGCAACCTACGGTGCGACCAAAGCCTTCGTGCTTTCCTTTTCTGAAGCCTTGTGGGCCGAAAATCTTCGCCGCGATGGCAAGGACATCCGTATCATTTGTTTGTGTCCCGGCGGCACTGACACCGCTTTCGACTTCGGCTCCACGCAGGCGCGCGGCCAGTTCGAGAAGATGCCCCAGGCCACGCCTCAGGACGTTGCCCGCGCGGGCCTGGACGCGCTCGACAAGAACGCCTCGTTCGTCGCGCCCGGAGCCGCCAACTACGTGGGAACCCTGTTGCCCCGTCTCGCCCCGCGTGCCCTCATCGCCCGCACGACTGCGCGCCTGTTCCGCCCCGCAAACGCCGACAAGGACAAAAAAAGCGCCGCCCCCGTTGTCGTGGGAGCGGCGCTCGTTCTGCTCGTCGGCGCGGCCCTGGTGGCCTACCGCCGGAAGGATTAACCTTTTACTGGCCGGCCTGTTGCTTGTGGTCGTAGTACTCCTGGATGTGCTCGTAAACGTGTTCGGGGAATTGAAGTTCGCGGTATACGTTGCCGCTGTCGGGGTCGTCGGGGTTGGGAATGATGGGGAAGTCTTGCTCCTTCTGGTATTGAAGGATTTTTTCGCGCCGGGGCGGGTTGTAGTCGCGGCCCTGAACCTGAGTCACCATCGAGCGGGCGTCCTCGTCGGAAAAATCCTTGTCCTTCGTCAGGTAGGCGACGACCTGCTCTTCGGGCAAGAAGTGGCGGGCGACCATGGCGAAAACGAGCCGGCCGTAATGACCGATGTCCTTGCCCGCGTCGAGGGCATCCATCAGGTGGACCATCATGCCGGACTTGCGCAGTTCGGCCACGCCGTCGTTTTCCGGTTTCCGGCTGCTGTCGTCGTTGTTTTTCGTGGCGGTTGCCATCGCGTTTTTCTCCCTGCGTTGCCGCTTTATGTTTGCTGAAGTGTTTGCCTTCCCTTGCAAAGTACCCACGCGCCGCCGCCGCTAACCGCGCTCCACGCACCGGGCGTGATTTTGCTGCGGTCATTGCTTTTCACGGCCGCCGCCGTTTGGTCGCTTGCCGGTACGCCGCCGGCACGCGCGCAGCAGCCGGTGGCGAGGCCGCCCGTATCGTCCGTGGTACTTCTGCTTGCGCCGGGGGCATCGCTTTCCGATTGGACGGGCGAGGATGTTCCCGCGCTTCGCCGGCTCACCGACTTGGCCCTGTTCGGCGTCGTGCCGACCGGTCCGGCCCAAATGAGCCTTGAGGACGCCTGCCGCGCGCTCGCGTACGGGACGCGCTCGCCCGGTCCTGACGACCGGCCGCTCGGTGATGTGCTTGCCGCATCCGGCGTGCGCGTCGTGGCCGTCGCGGGCAGGAACGCCCCAAGCGACGAGGCCGCCCGCATCGTCGCCGGGGCCGGGGCGACGTTTGTAAACGCGCCGGCAGGGCGCGTGCGGCAGGCGGACGCGCCCGACGGCCTTGCCACCGATCCACGCAAACTTGTTGCCGCAATTCGCGCGGCCTTGTCGCTGCCCGGCCGCCGCGTTCTCGTTGTTTTTTCGTTCGACGACCTGGCGCGCGCGGACCGCGCGGCTCCGCTCGCTTTGCCCGAAGCGGTCCGCGCGCAGCGGCGGGACGCTTTGCGCCGCTTCGACCGGCTGCTGGACGCCGTGACGCAACAGAACGCGCCCGACGTTCTGCTCGTGGCGACGCCGCAGCCGTCGTTTGCAGCCGCCGGGCGCGGCGAGCGTCTCGGCCCGCTTCTGCTGTGGCGGCGCGAAGGCGACGACAAAGGCGGCGGCCTGCTCACGTCGCCGTCCACGAGGCGCACGCCGGGCCTTGCCGCAAGCGCGGACGTGGCGACGACGGTCGCCGGCCTGCTGGGAGCGGACCCCGTTGTGGTCGGGCCGGGCGCGGGGCGGATGCTAGAGGCCGCCGCGCCGTCGCCACGCGGAGCGGCGACGCGCGCGTATCTGGCGCGGCGGGTGGCCGCCTGGGGCGCGCAAGTGCGGGAGCAGCGCCTGCTTGTCGCCGTTCCGTGGCTGCTCGCGCTTGCGCTGGCGGCCGGGGCGCTTTGCCGCCGGGCGCGGCGAGAAAAAGCGTGCGCCGCCATAGGCTTGTGGGCCGCGTCCGTGCCGCTTGACCTGTTTCTCGCCGGGCCGCTCGCGCCGGTTGGCGTCGAACAGGCCTGGGTCGTGTACGCGCTCGCGCTGGGCCTGAGCCTGGCGGTTCCGCTGCTTTTTTGGGAGTTTCCTCGTTTGGACGCGTCGCGCTTGCTGCGAAGCGTCGCCGTGCTCACGACCGGCGCGCTCCTGCTTGATCCGTGGCTGGGCACGCCGCTGCTTTCGCGCTCGCCGCTGTCGTATTCGGTCGTGGAGGCCGCCCGCTATTACGGCATGGGCAACGAGGCGGCGGGCGTGTTTTTGGGGGCCGGTCTGGTGACAACCGCCGCAGCGCTGCGTTTTTCGCGTGCCGGATTCTTCGCCGCCGTTTTGCTCGCCCTTCTGGCGACGGCCACTCTGGCCCTGCCCCGACTGGGCGCGGACTTCGGCGGGCTGATCGCCGCGCTGGCCGGCTTTGGGACGCTTTTGTTTTTCCCAACGCTCAAGGCGCGGCGGCGGCGAGCAGCGGCCGGCGTGCTGGTCGCCGCGCTCCTGCTGGCCGCCGCCGTGGTCGCCTGGGAGGCCGCCCGGCCCGCCGAAGAGCGCACGCACGTCGGGCAGGCGGTGGCACGCTTAGCGGCGCGCGGCGAAAACGGCGTCGGAGTGTTCCAGTCCATCGCGGCGCGCAAGGCGTCCACGGCCGCGCGCCTGCTCGTGACCAGCCCGTGGTCGCTGCTGCTGCTTGCCGAATTCACCGTGCTGTTTTGGATGCGCGACCGGGCCGCCGTGCGGCGAAGGGAATACATTGCCCTTTTCGCTGCCGCCGTTGTCGCCCTGCTGGTCAACGATTCGGGCGTGGTCGCCGCCGCCGCATGCCTGTTGTACGGCGCGGCGGCGCGGCTCACGGATGGAAAAATGCCGGACCCGTAAACGAAAACGGGGCGCGCTCCGGGATTTCGATCCCGCAGCGCGCCCCGCTTGCCAAAAGGCCCAATGGCCTAAAAGTGCGCGCCGGCCGTCAGTTGGAGGCCGTCCACCTGCTTGCGCTCGTAGGTGTTGACGACGTGGTATTTGGCCTCGACGAAACCCTTGCCCACGTTGAGACCCGCGAGCAGGAAGCCCCCCAGCAGATTCTTCGTGTCGCCGCTCGTGGTCGTGGAGCCGGCGTTGAGTTCGCCCTCATTATCGCTGGCGTCGTTCACCTCCAGGCGCGTGATGTAGATGCCGAAACCGAAGCCCAAATAGTAGCCGCGCCCCGGCCCCTGACGCGGATCACGGAAGGTTTGCGACAGCGTGATCGGCGCGATGGCGAATCGTTTGCGGCCCGCGTAGCCGATGTTGATCAGCGTTTGAGAAGATAAACGGCCGTTGCTCCCGTTGATTTCCTGAAGCAGGTACTGCGCCTCGATGGCGAACAAAGTGTGGCCGCTGGCCCGCCGCACGAACTCGTCGGCCGGCAAATAGGTCCCGACCTTGATGGCGAACGGCTTGTCCCGTGCCAATTCGGTCTGCTGCGTCTGAGCGTGGGCGGGCCGGGTGCCCGAAAAGGCCGCCGCGCCGACCAGCAGCGTTCCCATCAAGGCCGCTCGCCCAGCCGTCGTCATCCCGCGAAACGAAATCTTCAACTCACCCGCCTCCTTTGTTTCGTGTCAACATCCGCGTTAAAAGCGCCGTCCCAGCGTGAACGACAGGCCGCGCGGCGACAGCCCGGCGACGCTGCCAACGACGTGGTACTTGCCCTCGATAAAGAACGCCCCGGACGGCAATTGGTAACCCACCACGCCGAAGCCGCCGAAGGCCGTCTTGTTTTCGGAATTGCCGTTCCCGCTCTTGCGTAACAGATACACGCCCGTGCCCACCCCGTAGTACACGTTGCCGGTCAGTCCCGTGGCCGGGTTGGGGGCGGAAAATATCTGCGAAATCGTCAGCGGGATCACGCGAAAGGTGCGGCCGTCGCGCCGCCCCTCGTAGTAACCGGCCGTGAAAGTGGACTGGCCCGCGCCGGGAAGGGGAACGGACAAATCCGCCTCCGCCCCGTACAGCGTGCTGCCCGCGAAGTCTTTGGTGTCACCGTCGGAGGGCAGCAGCACGCCGACTTTGACGCGCAGCGGCAGCGGGCTTTTGCCCAATTGCGCGTGCGCCGTTCCCGTTCCCGCCAGCCACGCGCCCCCGGCGAGCACCAGCAGGGCCGCCGGTCTCGTTCCTATCGTGCTCACGAAGTTCCTTGCTCCTTGCCCCGTGCGGGGTTTGGGGCCATTATAGGAACTGCGCCGCGCGCCTGTCAAGAAAACGTGCGCGCGCCTTCCCATCCATGTCCGTTACCTTTCCCGCCGCGCGCGCCGACCTTTTTTTAACCTTCGAGGGGCCGGAAGGCGCGGGCAAGACCACGCAGATCGCCCGCCTCGAAAACGCCCTTGCCGATCTCGGCCATACCGTCACCCGCACGCGCGAGCCGGGCGGCGACGCGGTCGGCGAGCGCGTGCGCGACCTGCTGCTTCACTCCGGCACTCCGGGCAGCGTCGGTGCCGAGGCCGAACTGCTGTTGTTCGCCGCCGCGCGCGCCCAAAACGTCGCATCCGTGGTGCGGCCCGCGCTCGCGGCCGGGCGCGTCGTTTTGTGCGACCGGTTCACGGACTCGACGCTGGCCTACCAAGGAGCCGGGCGCGGCCTGCCCGCCGACGTGATCGCCATGCTCAACGCCTTTGCGACCGGTGGCCTCGTTCCCGACCGAACGTTTCTGCTCGACCTGCCGCCCGCGCTCGGTCTTGCCCGGCAGCGCGCGACCGAGCAGGATCGTTTGGACCGCGAAGACCTCGCCTTTCACGAGCGCGTCCGCGAAAGTTTTCTCGTCATCGCCGCGCGCGAACCCGGCCGCGTCATCGTGCTCGATGCGGCCCGCGCCCCCGACGCCGTTTTCGCCGACCTGCTCGCCGCCGTGACCGCCTTGCTGCCGCGCCGGCCATGAGCGTTTCGGATGCCGACTCGCCACGCCGCCTGCCGGCCGGGGCCGCGATCTTCGCGCTGGCCCTTTTGCTCACCACTGTCCTCGTGCTCGCGGCGAGCATCGGGCCGGTGGCGTTTGCGCCCGGTCAGGTCGCGCGGGCCATGTTCCACCCGGTCCTGCCCGGCCTGGTTCCCGCCCCCGCCGCCCAGCCCAGCCCACTGGACGCTGCCGTCACCTTGTCCGGCGCGTCCGTGGGCGAAACGATCCGCGACCGGCTGCCGCGCGTGCTGCTCGCCGCGCTCGTGGGGGCGTCGTTGTCGGTCGCCGGGGCCGCGCTTCAGGGCTTGATCGGCAATCCGCTCGCCGACCCGTACACGATCGGCGTCTCGTCGGGCGCGTCGGTCGGGGCGGGCGTGGCGATTTTTCTGGGAATTGACGCCGCGCTGGGCGGGCTTGCCTTATCGCTGTGCGCGTTCGGGGCGGCCCTGCTCACCCTGCTGCTCGTGTTCGCGCTCGCGCGCGTCGGCGGTCGGTTGCACACCGCCTCGTTTCTGCTTGCCGGCATCGTGGCCGGCTCGTTTTTGTGGGCGCTGACCACGCTGCTGCTTTCGCTCAAACAGGAAACGCAGAACCGGCTGTTGCTGTACCTGATGGGCCGCTTTTCCGAAGCCGCCTGGCCGCAGGTGGGAACGCTGGTTCTGGTCACGCTCGCGGGCGTTTTTTTATTGACCCTCGCCGGACGAGGTTTGGACGCCATGTCGTTCGGCGAGGACACGGCCCGTTCGGTCGGCGTGGACGTGGAACGGTTCAAAGTGGGCGTCCTCGCGCTCGCTGCGCTCGTCACGGCGGCAAGCGTAGCGGTCGCGGGCATCATCGGCTTCGTTGGGCTGGTCGTGCCGCACCTCGCCCGGCGGCTCGTCGGGCCGCCGCACCGCGCGCTCATTCCCGTGTCGGCTCTGCTCGGCGCCCTCCTAACCGTGCTCGCCGACCTGCTCGCCCGTACTGTGCGCGGCGGCGAGGAACTGCCCGTCGGCGTCGTCACCGCCCTGCTCGGCGCACCGTTCTTCGCCTACCTGCTGCGGCGGCAAGCGGGACAATAGGGCGGGCCGACGACAGGAACGCGCCCGCGCGCCGGCGAACACTGACGCCAACGATGATGTTCTCCCTTACCTCGCCGCACGAGACGCCGGCCGCGACGAGAGCCTGCGCGCGCGCCGCATTTCAGACCGTGCTGGCTTGGTGGGGGGTGACTAATCGCGGAAAGGCATCTTAAAGAACATGACCAGCAAATTGATTTGTGTCACGGTCGGCACGGTTGCTGGAGCCTACGCTTACCTGAGGCTAACCGTTTTGTTTTGGAACCTCTTCAGCGGAGAAGCCGGACCGGCTAGCCCGATGGTGTTTGGCTTTGCTCTGCTAAAGGGCCTCCCGCTGGGCGCGCTCGTCGGCTATGCGGCGGCGATATGCCTCGCACGCGAGTGGAAGCGAGCCGCATCCTTTTGCATCAGATGGGGGTTGTTCTTGATGGCGGGATCGATCCTGTTCGATGTGGTCACGTTCATCACGAAGGCGTATGACCCCACGACCGAGTACTGGCGGCTGGCCCTGGCCTGGGATGGTTCCACCTGGGTTTGGGCTACTACGCTTCTCACTGCGGGTTTCCAGTTGCGCAAAGCAACCTGACAAACGTTATAGGCGACAGCAACCCTGACCTCCATCACACCAGAAAGCCAGCAACCGATGACCGCCATGCCACAAACCACGCCCGAAACACTCGCCCCGGAGCAGATCGCCTTTTATCGTGAAAACGGCTTCGTCCACGTTCGCTCGATCATCAGCGAGCAAGAGGCCGCCGAGTTCCGTGAGGCGGCCCTTGCCGCGTCGGAGCGGCTTACCGACCTTTCGGCGGGCCGCGCGGTCTTCGCGCAGTTCGTCAACGTTTGGCGACAAGACGAAGCAATGCGCGCGCTCACGCTGCACCCGAACGTGGCCGCCGTCGCCCAAAAACTGGCCGGCGTGCCGTTGCGTCTGTGGCACGACCAAATTCTCATCAAGCAGCCGCACAACCAGAAGGCGACCGAGTTCCACCAGGACCAGCCGTACTGGCCGCACGAAAACGCGCCCAACCCCATCTCGGCCTGGATCGCCCTCGTGGACGTGCCGGTCGAAAAAGGCTGCATGACGTTTCTGCCCGGCTCGCACCGGCGAACGGACCTGCCCGCGCAGAATTTAGGCGACAAGCGCAGTCTGTTCACCTTCGCGCCCGACCTGATCTACTCGCCGCGTGTCACCGTGCCGCTGCGGGCCGGCGACTGTACCTTTCATCACGGAAGATGCGCGCACATGGCGACCCCGAACGAGACGGACGATCCGCGCGTCGCCCACGTGGTCATCTTCATGGACGCGGGCGCGACCTTCGCGGGCCGGCCGCACGTCGTTTCCGACCTGCTCAATCTTCAACCCGGCGACAAACTCGACGATCCGACCCTGTTTCCGCAAGTAGTCTGAGTGATGTCAACCCTGGAAAAACTGAACGTTGGCTTGGTCGGCGTCGCGGGGCGCGGCGGGACGTTTCGGACGGCGTTGGAGGCGAACGGCGCGCGCGTTCACGCCGTTTGCGACCTGAGCCGCGAAGCCCTCGACGCTCTGCCGCCCGGCTATGACCAGGCCGAGCGTTATGTGGACTATGGCGACATGCTCGACCGGTGTCAGGATTTGGACGCCGTCGTCATCGGTACGCCGCAGCAATTGCACGTTCAGCAGGCCGTTCCCGCCCTCGAACGCGGATTGCACGTTTTGAGCGAAGTCCCGGCCGGCGTGTCGCTCGACGAATGCCGAACGCTCGCGGCTGCCTGTCACGCTTCGCGCGGCACGTACATGCTGGCCGAGAACTACATCTACACCAAGCCAAACGTGCTGGTGCGCGAACTTGCCCGGCAGGGTTTGTTCGGCGATTTGTACTACGCCGAAGGCGAGTACCTGCACGAGTTGAAGGGGCTTGCGGAAAAAACGACCTGGCGTCGCCACTGGCAGATGGGCATTGACGGGATCACCTACCCGACGCACAGCCTCGGCCCCGTTCTGCAATGGATGCCCGGCGACCGCGTGGCGCGCGTGTCCTGCGAGGGCAGCGGGACCCATCACACGGACCCGCGCGGCGAGCCGTACCATCAGGACACGTCGGTCATGCTGTGCAAAACGGTCCGGGGCGCGCTGATAAAAATCCGGCTCGACCTGGTTTCCGAACGCCCGCACGCGATGAACATTTATCAACTTCAGGGCACGAGGGGCGTCTACGAGTCACCGCGCGCGCCGGGCGAAAAGCACCGTGTCTGGCTGAAAATATTGAGCGAGCAGGTGCGCTGGCACGACCTGGACGCCCTGATGAGCCTGGACGAACTCGCCGCGCGCTTCCTGCCCGACGATTGGCGCAACCCACCCCAAGAGGCGTTGCAGGCCGGCCACGGCGGCGGTGACTATTTCACGGTGCGCGACTGGGTGCGCGCGATCCGGGGCGAGGCCTCGAACCCGCTCGGCATCCACGAAGCCTTTGACATGACCCTGCCCGGCCTCGTTTCCCAGCAAAGCATTGCGCAAAACGGCGCGTGGCTCGACGTTCCCGACTCGCGCGTCTGGGCGAGCGAGACCCCGTCCCGTCCGCAACTTCAAATGCTCTGGCCGGAGCGTCTGCTCGCGTCCGCGCCCGTCCCGAACGTGCCGAGCGGCTATCGCCTCCGCCTGTACACGGACGCCGACGAAACCGGCTACCTGGCCCTGATGAACCAGCAGGACTTCGGCGCGTGGGACCCGGCCCGGCTCGCGCGCGCCCGGCAGGCCGTGCTGCCCGGCGGCTTCTTCGTCATCGAGCAAGAGGCGACGGGAAAAATCGTCGCTACCGCCCAATCCGGGCATCGGCCCGCCGAACGGCACCCCGAAGGCGGCGAACTCGGCTGGGTCGCAGGGGACCCCGAACACGCCGGCCGCGGCCTGGGCCGGGCCGTCGTCGCCGCCGCGACCGCGCGCCTGATCACGGCCGGCTACCGGCGCATCTACCTTTCGACCGAAGACCACCGCCTGCCCGCGCTCAACATTTATCTCGCGCTCGGCTACGAACCGTTCGTGTACACCGACAACATGGCCGAACGCTGGCAGGCAGTCCGCCAACAACTTCAACGGCCCGCCTGAAAGACAATCCGCCATGCCCGATTACCTGCTCACCGATGAACAGATTGCCGCCTTTCACCGCGACGGCTTTCTTGCCATCCCCGCCCTGACCACGCAAGACGAGGTCGCCCGCCTGCGTGAAATCTACGACCGCCTGTTCGCGCAAAAGGCTGGCCGCGAGACGGGCGACCAATTTGATCTTGCCGGAACCGACGAGGAGAACAAGGAGGCCGCGCTGCCCCAAATCCTCGGCCCCTCCAAGTACGCGCCCGAACTGAACGACTTCGCGCTGCGCAAAAACGCCCTTGCCGTTGCCCGCCAACTGCTCGGCCCGGAAGCAAATTACGCGGGCGAACACGCCATCCTGAAACCCGCCCGCAGCGGCGCTCCCACGCCCTGGCACCAGGACGAGGCGTACTGGAACCCCGCCCTCGACTACCGCAGCATCTCCGTCTGGGTCCCGCTCCAAGAAGCGACCCTCGAAAACGGCTGCATGCAGTTCGTCCCCGGCAGCCACAAACTGCCCATCGCTCGGCACCAGAGCATCGGGAACGACCCGCGCGTTCACGGTCTCGAACTCGCCCCCGACGCGAACGTGGACGTGGAAAAAGCCGTTGCCTGCCCGCTCCCGGCCGGCGGCGCGACCATCCACCTGTCCTCGACGCTCCACTACACCAGCGCAAACCACACGGATGCGCCTCGCCGCGCCTACATCCTCGTCTTCCACGCCCCCTCGAAAGAACGCGAAACCCCGCGCCGCTTCCCCTGGCAGGAAGAAAAACGCACCGCCCGGCAAGAACGCGCCGACCGCGCCAAAGCCACCAACGAAAAACCGGCGGTCATGTAGCCGCCGCGCGCGCTAAGATGAAACTGCCGAACGTCGCCGATGCGCAGACGCCCCGCCCGAAGATCGTGGACTACCTGCTGTCGCTGACGCATCGTGACGGGCGCGGCAAGACGCTGTTCTTCCGCGCGTTCGTCTTCGCACCGCAAGACTGGCAAACGCTGGCAACGGCGCTTTGCCGTCACGCGACCGAAAACGACGTTATTAAAATCGAGGCGACGCCCTTTGGTACCCGGTACGTTGTCGAAGGGCGGCTGCACGCGCCCGACGGCCGGACGCCAAATCTGCGAAGTGTCTGGTTTATCGAACAGGCCGAAACCACCCCGCGCCTGGTCACGGCCTACCCACTGGACGCGACGCCCTAGCCTACGAGGAACCGTCATGATCGAAGAATTGAGCAGTGTGGTGCTGACGAGCGACCTGCCCGAACACGGCTTGCGCTCCGGTGACATTGGAACGGTGGTTCTGGTCCACCGTGACGGCGAAGGCTACGAGATCGAGTTTACGACGCTCGGCGGCGAAACGCTGGCTGTTGTAACGCTGAACGCCGCGCAGGTCCGCCCCGCCGCCCGGCGCGAAATCGCCCATGCCCGGCCGGTCGAACCCGCCGTGGCCGTCTGAACCGTGGAACTAATGAAAACCACGCAAGACCAACCAAATCGCTGCCGCCCGTTCGCCTTTGCCGCCCTCATCGCCGCCGCCGCCGTTTGGCTCGGCCTGACCGCGCGCGCCGCGCCGCTGCCCGCCGCTGCTCCGTTCGTTTGGATCGAAAGCGAAAACACGTCGGCGCGCAACCTTTCGCCGTCCCCCAAACTCAAGGCGGAAACGGCCGGCTGGGGCAACAAGCAGTTTTTGTCCGGCGAGGCGTGGTTTCAGGTGTCCGTCGAGGCCGGCGACGTGGAAGCGGTCACGCCCGCCGAGGGCGTCGTTTTGACTTACCGGTTCGCGGTCCCCGCCCCCGGCCGCAACGAACTGTGGAACCGGGTGGGCTACGAGTTCGTGCGCTCGCCCTTCGAGTGGCGGCTTGACGACGGCCCGTGGACGCGCATCTCGCCCGACGAACTTACCACGGACCTGATGGCGCTCGCCGACTGGAACGAGGTCGCGTGGCTCAAACTGGGCGAGGCAACGCTTGGCAGTGCGGGCGAGCACACGCTGCAAATCCGCTTGCCGCGCACCGTGCAGACCGAGGGAAACGACAAGGGCAAAGTTGCCCGACTGCTCTACGCCTCCGACGCGCTGTGCATCGCCCCGGCCGGCACGTTTTCCCCGAATGGCAAGTTCAAGCCAAGCGAAACCGGCCGCGACGCCCGCGACGAAGCAGCGGCGAGCAAAGTCTTCGCGCTGCCCGCCGCGCCGGACAACGCCGGGGCGCGCTCGTTCGTCGCCCTTTCCGGCGACTGGGAAGCGTGCCGCAACGACGAGCAAACGCCGCCCGCCGACGTTGCCGCTCCGATGACCGACTTTCCGGCCCGGCCCGTTTGGAAAGCGATCCCGGTTCCGAGTGACAAAAACGAGTCGCGGCCTGACCTCGTGTTTGCTCACCGGCTCTGGTATCGGACCAGGGTCAACGTGCCCGCGAACCTTTCGGCCCGCGCGTTTTTCCTGACCTTCCCACAAAACAACCTGAACACGACCGTTTTCGTCAACGGCGTGCTGTGCGGCTTCAACAAAAATCCGCACGTTCGTTTCCAGATTGACGTGACGAAGGGCGTCAAGCCGGGGCAGGTCAACGAAGTCTGGGTCGGCATCCGGGACGCCTGGTACGGCTATTCGACCAACCCGACCAACCCGATGAAACTGCGGCGCAAGTTCAACCTCCCGCTCGCGTTCGCCGGCCAGGGGTTTCAAGACCTCGCGTACCCGATCTGGAAAGCGTTCCAAAGCGGCATTTTGGCGACGCCGACCCTCACGGCCGCCGGGCCGGTCTACGCTTCGAACGTGTTCATCAAACCAAGCGTTGCCAAAAAGCAACTCGGCGTCGAAGTATCGCTCGTCAACAACACAGACCAGCCGTTCCAGGGCGAACTGAGCGTGGACGTCCGGGACCGCAAGGCACGCAGGATTGTCGCGGGCCTCCGGATCGGCAGTAGCCCCGGTTGGCCGGCCGTGCCCGTGACGCTCGCGCCCGGTGAGCGCAAAATCGTCTCGGTCACCTTCCCGTTCCCCAATGCCAAACTCTGGTGGCCCGAACCGGACCCGCAGATGTACCACCTGCACACCGTGGTCGGCGTGGACAGCAGCGTCATGGACCAGTCGGAAACTCCCTTCGGGTTCCGCGAGTGGGGCGCGCAAAGCAAAGACTTCACCTTGAACGGCCAAATCTGGCACGGCTGGGCGGAACTGACCCAGGGCAAGAACAGGCAAGACTGGCTCGCAAACTACCGCCGCACGAACCAGCGGTTTATGCGCCTGATGGGCACGACCCAGAACGGCGGCGTGACCTGGCAAGGAATGCCCTTCGAGCAAACCCTCGACTTTTTCGATGAAAACGGCGTTGTCGTGCGCCGGTCGGGCAACCTGGACGGCGAGGCCATCGGCTACCTGGCCGTCGAGCAGGACCCTGACCTGCGCAAAAAATACGGCTCCGAAATCAAGATGGACCTGATGACCAACTGGCGCGACCAGATGGTCGCCCAGGTCCAGGGCGAGCGCAACCACCCGTCCGTGATGCTCTGGTCAGTGGAAAATGAGTGGCTGTACATCAACACCCTCAACCTGTACGGCGGCTTGATGGACGAATTCGAGGCCGAAGTCAAAAAGTGCGGCGAGGCGGTTCAAGCCGCCGACCCGACCCGCCTGTGGATGACCGACGGCGGCGGCGCGGGCAAGGCCAACACCTTCCCCGTTCACGGCGACCACTACGTCTTCGACCCGAACGATACGCGCTACCCCGACCTTGCCTACCAGCCCAATCCGACCGGCGGCGGGCGGGGCCGCTGGATTTGGGACGAGAAGCGACCCCGCTTCATCGGCGAGGACTTTTTCGCCACCGGCATCAACCCGGCCGACTACGCGCTTTATGGCGGGGAGGCCGCATTTTTGGGCAAGGCGCAGGCCCGCGCCGCGGCCGGCCGCATTTACCGAATGCTCACCGAGGGCTACCGCTGGGCCGGCTACGGCGCGTGGCACTTCTGGCTCGGCCCGGAAAACGCCGTGAACCAGTACGAGGCCAACGCCCCGCTCGCCGTCGTCGTCAAAGAACACGATTGGACCTTTGGGTCCGGCCAAAAGGTTTCGCGCACGCTCGGTATCTTCAACGACACCTTTCACACCACCGGCCCGATCACGTTTACCTGGACGCTCGCGCTCGCCGGCAAGCCCGTTGCCACGAACCGCAGCGTTTACACTGTCGCGCCCGGCTCCAGCCGTAAGTTCGCCGTGACGCTGCCCGTGCCGAACGTCGCCGCCGGGCGGCGCGACGGCACGTTCACGCTCGCACTGTCGGCGGGCGGGCGAACGGTTTTTCGGGATGTGAAGGCGGTTTCGGTGCTGGCGGCTCCCCGAATCGCCTTGCCGACGCCTCACACGGGCCGCCCCGTCCCGGCCGGGCGAACTCTGCTTTCGCTGCCGGATGATCCCCGTCCGACTTTCCGCCTGACGTCTGCCGCCGCGTCCACCCGCACCGAAACGGCGCTCGCCTTGTGGCAATTCCTCGTCTACGACCCCCGGAACGACGTCACGCCGTACCTGAAAGCGCGCGGCGTTCTCTTCACCGCCGTGCGCAGCCTGGAAAGCCTGCCCGCGAACGGGCGCGTGCTGCTCGTCGGGCCGGACGCGCTTTCCGAACTCGAAAGTACGTCCACCCGGCTCGCGGCCTGGGCATCGGGCGGGCGGCGCGTGGTAGTGCTGGAACAGGCCCATTCGCTCAAGTTCCAGGCGCTGGGCGCGGCCGAGATGGAGGCCCGAACCGATTCGGGCCGCATCGCGTGGGGCGAGGACCTGAACCACCCCGTTCTGCGCGGTTTGCGCCAGGCCGACTTTTACACCTGGGGGCCGGGCCGCGACAGCACGGTTTACAAGAACGCCTACGCCAAGCCCGCGCGCGGGGCCAAGTCGCTCGTGCAGTGCCACGTTCGGCTTGGGGACAGCGCGCTCGTCGAGGTGCCCGTCGGCGACGGCCTGCTGCTGCTGAGCCAACTCACCGTGGGCGAAAAGTTGGGCGGCAACGCCGTCGCGCAAACGCTGCTCGCCAACCTGATCGGCTACGCGGCCACTTACAAGCAGGAGTTCCGGCCCGTCACGCTCGCGGCCGGCGACGACGCTCAACTCGTCAAGACCGCCGATGCGGTCGGGCTGCGCTACGCCAAAGCCGCCGGCCCGCTCGATGCCCTGACCACGAAGGGGGCCAAAATCGCCCTGATCGGCGCGTCGCCCGCGAACCTGCGAACGCTGGCCGCCAATTTGCCGAAGGTGGAAGCGTTCACGCGCGCGGGTGGCTGGCTTGTTTTCCACGGCCTGACGCCAAACGGCCTGGCCGACTACAACAAGATTGTTGGGTTCGACCACATGATCCGGCTGGGGCGGCGCGAGCGCGTGACGTTCCCGCCAACCAAAAACCCGCTCACGTCGGGCATCACGTTGGGCGACGTCGTGCTGCTTTCCGGCGAGCGTATTTTCGATTACACCTCGGATGAGTACGTCGTGAGTGACCTGTTCTCGTTCGTCGTGGACTACGACGAGGTGGCATCCTTCGCCACGTCCTCCGACTTTCGCTACGAAAACGCCGTGAACGGCTTCACGACCGCCGACGCCTGGAAACTCATCAACAACTTTGCGGCCGAGGCCACCGGCCCGACCCGAATCCCGTTCCGGCTCCAAAAGCCGCAAACGATTACCGAGTTCACCTGGGTCGGCAACACGATCTACAATCCGACGACCCGCGTGAACCTCGTTTTCGACGGCAAGGAAAAGGCGGCGTTCGCCACGCAGCCGACGAACGAACCGCAAACCTTCGCCGTGTCCCCGCCGCGCGCGGGGCAAAACGTTTCGCTCGAACTGGCCGCTTTCACCGACCTGCCCGGCAAAAATCGGCTGATCGGCCTGGACAACATTTACCTCAAGGCGAAGCGCCCGGCCGAGTTTTACCGCCGCGTCCATTCGCTCCTCAACGTCGGCGGCCTGATGGCCTACGACAAGGGCAAAGGCGGCATCCTGCTCTTCAACCTGCTCTTCAAGGACACGGAGGCCGTTCCGGTCAACGCGGCCAAGAAGCGCACCATCTTCGCCACGCTGCTGCGCAACTTAAAAGCGCCGTTCGCGGGCGGCAAAACCGTCATCGCGGGCGCGGCCGGCCTCGCCTACCAACCCGTTGACATCGGCAAGCAGGCCAACCAGTACCGGAACGAGCGTGGCTGGTTCGGCGACAAGAACTTCACGTTCGGGGCCTTGCCCACGGGCAAGCAGACCTTTGCCGGCGTGCCGTTCACGATCTACGACTTCCCGACCTCGCCGGTCCCGACCGCGATCATGCTGGGCGGGCCGAACGTTCCCAGCAACCTGCCCGACGCCGTTCGCGGCATTCCCGTTCGCCGCAAGGCCGACGCGCTGTTCTTCCTTCAGGCCGCGCGGCTTGACAAGCGGCGCGATGAGCGCGAAAAACGCGAAGGCAAAAAACACGAGATGGCCCGCTACGTCATCACCTACGAGGACGGGAAAACCGAGATCGTTCCCGTGCTCGCCGAAATCAACGTGGACGACTATCGGCAGAAAACGCCCGCCGCGCTTCCCGGCGCGCAACTGGGCTGGACGCGCCCGTACCCGAACACCGACCAAAACGCCGTCGCCTACGTTCAGCAGTGGAACAACCCGCGCCCGGCCGTCGCCATCGAATCCGTTGACCTGGAATACGGCCCGGACCGGCAGCGCGGCGTGCCCGTTCTGCTCGCCCTCACGGCCGCGGCCGTCGCCGTGCCCTAAAGCCGTGATGGAGCCGGCAGCGTCATCCTCCCCGTTCGCTCCCGCGTTCGAGCGACGCTTGCGGGATCGAGAGCGTCGGTTGCGGGATGGCTGGAAAGGCTGGGCGAAAGGCTGGACATGTTTCGTGGCGTTTGTCGGGGCGGTCGCCGCCGCTCTGGGCCTGCCGCTGTTGTGGGGCAGGGGCGAGCCGATTTTTGCCACCATGGTTGCCGCCGTGTTCTTGTTGCTGGTCGGGGTGCTGGTCTGGGGACGGGTCACGCCAAACCGGTCCCGGCCGCAGGTGCTGCCGTATTTCGAGCAACCACTGGACGGAACCGATACGTTTCTGGCCGGGTACGATCTGCTCCGCCACTCACGCGCCCTCGACGAGACGGCCGAGCGTTTGTCGCTTCGCCCGCTCTCCACGTTCGAGGCCGGCGACGATCTAAAGGGCGAAGAATCGCGCTGGTTTTCGGCGCGCGACGCCCTGCCCACAGTGGAGGGTTTGTTCGCCGCCGTGTCCGAAAACGACGCCTTCCCGCCGGAAGTCACCGCAGACCTGGCCCGCCTGCGCGAGGCGCTGCAACGAGCGTGCGCCCGCGACGTTCGGTTCTGCCTGCTGTTGCGGCAGCAGGACCGGGCAACCCCGTACGAGATGAGCGTGCGCAAAGGTAGTTTCTTCTGAACAGGCCCCGAACGCTCGGTACACTGATCGTATGCCCGACCCGATTTCGCGCCGCAGACTGCTCGCCGCCGCCCTGCTCCCGCTCATGACTCAGACCAACCCCAAACCTGCTCCCATTGTCGCCGAAGTCCGAGCAACTACCTATCCGGCCCCCGCGCCGCCAAAGGACGATGACGCGCTCGGCCGGGGCATTCAACGCACGATGACCCTGCTGGCGACCAGCACGCCCGCACACCGCAACCATGTTCGCATCCTGTTCTACGGCCAGAGCATCACCGAGCAGGAGTGGAGCCGCCGCGTTGCCGACGACTTACGCCGCCGCTTCCCCCACGCGGACCTGAAAATCGAGAACCGGGCTATTGGCGGCTTCGCCTCGCAACTGCTCATCCGCCCGGCCGAGCACGACCTGTACCCCTTCTATCCCGACCTCGTGATCTTCCACGTCTACGGCGCGAACGACAAGTACGAAGAGATCATCCGAAACGTCCGCACGCGCACGACGGCCGAAGTGCTGATGCAGAAAGACCACGTCGCGGCGGCCGGTATTCAGGAAACGCCCGACGAGAAAGCCGACAAGGGGCTTTGGTGGGACTGGATGATGAACCATCAGTTCCTGCCCGACATCGCCAAAAAGTACGGCTGCGGTCTGGTGGACGTGCGGGCAGGCTGGCTCGATTACCTTCAGGCGAACGACCTGAAGCCGCAAACGCTGCTCGTGGACGGCGTCCACCTGAACGACCGGGGCAACTTCCTGATGGCCGAACTCGTCAAGCGTTATCTGATTTATCGCCCCGATCTGCCGAAAAACGATTGGCAAAACCTGGTCCGCACGTTCACCGTCGACAAGGACGTAATGTGGAAAAACGGCCGGCTCACGCTCCCCTTCGAGGGCAACCGCGTAGACGTAATCGCCGCGCCGGGAACCACGGCGCGCGTGCTCATTGACGGCAAAGCGCCCTCGACTTCCCCCGACCTGTACCGGATCACGCGGCCCCAGCCTAATCCCTGGTCGCCGCTCGCGCTGGTTCGCGTGGACCACGACAGACCCCTCGTCGTGGAAAACTGGACGCTCACAATCACGTCCGTGAACGCCGACTCGTCGCGCTGGACCTACGACGTTTCCGGCTCGGTCACGGGAGCGGATGGCAGTGGCGCGAGCGACGCCTTGTTTATCTCGAAATCAGGCCGCGTCAAAATCGAGCCGGCGTCGTTTTTCCGCAACCCGAATGCCGCCGTGCCGAATGGCTACGAAATCACCTGGCAGGTGCTGCCGACGTTCGCGGACACCGTCACGCCGCCGAAAGTTCAGGAAGCCGGGCGCGAGTACGCTACCACCGTCGCCCAGGGCTTGGCGAACGGCCCGCACACCCTTGAACTCATCGCGCACAAGAACGGCGGCTCCATTCCCGTTCAGGCCATCCGCGTTTACCGCCCGCCGGTTAAATAACACCGCCTTGCACGAGGGATTGAAATTTCTCGAAACCAACCCCGCGAAAACGTTCGGAGAAATCATGAAAGCCACCCTTCAACGCCTGGGCCGTGCCGCCCTGCTGGCCGCAACGCTCGCCGCCGTTCTGCCGTCGTGTAGCCGTGCGCAGCAAACCTGGCCGTTTCAGCCCGCCGCAGACCCGCCCGCGAAGGCGGCGCTTGACCTGCGTTTCCTGAACGAGAAAACAGCCGGCGAGTCCGGCTTCGTCAAATTAACGCCAAGCGGCGACGGCTTCGCGCTGGGCAGCGGCAAGCCGGTTCGCTTCTGGGCGGTCGGCAGCGACGTGTACCGGGGGACGCCCTCTGACATGGCGAAGCACGCGCGCTTTCTCGCCAAAATGGGCGTTAACATGGTTCGCCTGCACACCCAGATCGCGCCCGACACGCCGAATGCGCCGCTCACGTCCGTCAACGAAAAAGAAATAAACGGCATCTGGCGCATGGTGGCCGCGCTGAAAAAAGAAGGCATCTACACGACCATTTCGCCCTACTGGGCCAATGGTAAGGAAACGGGCGCGTGGGGCATCGAGGGCGTCACCGGCAAGGCCGACGTTTGGGGCCTGCTGTTCTTCGACGAGAAGTTGCAGGCCGGCTACAAGGCCTGGGTGCGCGCGCTGTACGCGCGGCCCAACCCGTACACGAAACTGCCGCTCGCCCGCGACCCGGCCGTCGCCCTGATCCAGGTGCAGAACGAGGACAGTTTGCTGTTCTGGACCATGCAGGCCATGAAGCCGGTTCAGTTGGAGCGGCTGGGCGAAAAGTTCGGCCAGTGGCTGACCAAAAAGTACGGCTCGCTCGATGCGGCGAAAACTGCCTGGGACGGCGCGAGCAGTCCCGGTGACAATTTCGCGCAGGGCAAGGTCGGCCTGTTCAACGTGTACGCCTTTACGCAGCCGCAGACGGGCGGCATGGACAAGCGCGTCGGCGACGAATTGCACTTTTTCGCCGACACGCAGCGAAAGTTTTACACGGACATCGCCGCGTACTATCGGAACGACTTGGGCTGCAAGCAGCTACTCAATGCCTCGAACTGGATCACGGCCGACCCGATCAAACTCAACGACGTGGAACGCTGGACGTACACCGCGAACGACGTGCTGGCCGTCAACAAGTACACGGGCGGCGTCCACGTCGGCGAAAACAACGGCTGGCGCATTGACCCCGGCCACCATTTCACCAACGGCTCCAACCTGCTCGACCCGCGTTCCCTCCCCACGAACCTTAAGCAGGTCGTCGGGCACCCGATGCTGATCACGGAAAGCACCTGGGTCAGCCCCGAAGGCTACCAGACCGAAGGCCCGTTCCTGATGGCCGCGTACCAGTCCCTCACCGGCGTGGACGGTTTTTACTGGTTCTCGGCCACCGTCCCCACCTACGACCCGGACCCCTATTTTAATTTTCTCAACTTCCCCGGCGGTCAGCACGCGCTGCACAAATGGACCGCCTCAATTCCCACCATTCTGGGCCAGTTCCCGGCCGCCGCCCTCCTGTACCGGCGCGGCTACCTGAAGGAGGGCACGCCGGTCGTGCGGGAAAACCGCCCGCTCGCCGATTTGTGGGCGCGCAAAATCCCGGCCATCGCCGAGGACAAAACGTTTGACCCGAACCGCAACGAGGGCAGCACGCGCGGCCAGAGCAGCATCGCCAAGGGCGTGGACCCGCTTGCCTTCCTGGTCGGCCCCGTCGTCGAAACGTTCGGCGGGAACGCGGCCAAAACGACAGTGGCCGACTTGGGCGCGTTCATTGACCGCGACAAAAAGGTCGTCCGAAGCGTGACGGGCGAGGTGCGGCTCAACTACGGCGCGGGCATCTGCGTCGTCAACGCCCCCAAAGCGCAGGGCGCGAGCGGCTTTTTGTCGAAAGTTCCCGCCCTCGCCCTCGCCGACGTGACTATCCGCTCCGGCAACGAGTACGCCACCGTTGCCGTGGTTTCCCTGGACGATAAGCCGCTGAAAACGTCGGGCAAGGTTCTCGTCCAAATCGGCACGCAGGCTCGCCCGACCGGTTGGGAGGCCAAACCCGCCACGTTCCAAAGCGAGGACAAGAAGCAGACGTTCAACGGTTACGAGGTCGTCAACACAGGCCACATGCCCTGGCAGATCACGGCCACTGACGCAACCATTACCCTCGCCAACGCCACCTTGAAGACGGCCACCCTGCTCGATGTGAACGGCGTCGCGGCGGGGAAGATTCCGGTTTCGCGCACGAACGGCAAGTTCACTATCAAACTGCCTGCCAACGCGATGTACGTTATTCTGGAGTAACCACGTGCCATGTCCGTTCAGCCCAAGCCGCGCTTCACGCCCGCCGAGTACCTCGAATTGGAGCGCGCCGCTCCCTACAAAAGTGAGTTCTACAAGGGCGAAATTTTCGCCATGGCCGGTGCCGGCGAGGAGCACAACACCATCACCTTTAACCTGGCGGCACTCCTCGCCCCGCAACTGCGCGGAAGGCCCTGCCGCGGCTTCACCACCGACCTGCGAGTAAAAATGGTGGACGCGCCCGTTTTCTACACCTACCCCGACGTGGTCGTCGTGTGCGGCGAGCGGCAGTTCGAGGACGCGAGCGTGGACACGTTGCTGAACCCGACGGTTCTGATCGAAGTGCTGTCGCCGTCCACCGAAGGCTACGACCGGGGCAACAAGTTCGCGTTTTATCGCCGCATTCCCTCACTCCAAACGTACATTCTGATCGCTCAGGATCGGCCGCTGGTCGAGGCGTACGCGCGGCAGCTGGACGGCCGGCAATGGCTGCTGTCGGAGGCGAACGACCTTTCCGAAACCCTGTCGCTGCCCGCCGTCGGCTGCACACTGCGCCTCGCCGACGTGTACGAAAACGTTGTTTTTCCACCGCCTTCCGCACCGCCCGCCGATGGGGACATCACAAATCCGCCACCCTACCAACGATGACACCAGACCTTGAACTCGACGAAGCCGCGTGTACTCTGCACGCCGCCAACGACGCCGCGCTGCTTTCCAACCTGCCCGGAATCGTTTCGCTCACGCCCGACCCGCTCGGCGTGGGCGTCTTTCTAAACTTCGCTGCCGAGAAGCCCGCCGCGCGCCACATCTTCCCGCTCGGCAACCTGGAAAGCCTTGTTCGCTTTACCTGCCAGCACCGCTACGAACCGTTCTGGATGACGGCGAAGGCGGGCACGCGCGCCGCCGACGTGCCGCCCGAAACGCAGTTCCTGCTGGGCGAAACGGAGAACGGAACCTGCGTCCTGTTCGTGCCGCTCGTGGACGGCGTGTTCCGGTGTTCGCTTCAGGGGAACGGCGAGAACAGCCTCGAACTCGTTGCCGAATCCGGCGACCCGGCCGTGGTCGCGGGCGAAGTCGTCGGCCTCTTCGTGGCCCACGGCGACGATCCGTTCCGGCTCGTGGAGACGGCGGCGAAGAGCATCGCGGCCCGGCTCGGCACGGGGCGGCTGCGGCGCGACAAGCCGCTGCCCGCGTGGGTGGACACGTTCGGCTGGTGTACCTGGGACGCCTTTTACCAGGACGTGAGCCACGACAAGGTGCGCCAGGGCCTGCAAAGTTTCGCCGACGGCGGCGTCAAACCGCGCTACCTCATCCTCGACGACGGCTGGCAAAGCATCCGAATCATGCCGACGGGCGAAAAACGGCTGAGCGCGTTTGAGGCCAACGACAAATTTTCCGGCGGCCTCGGTCCGACCGTCCAGATGACGAAAACCGAGTTCGGCATTCAAAATTTCCTCGTCTGGCACGCGATCAGCGGCTACTGGGGCGGCGTGGACGGGCAATGTTTGCCCAAATACGGCGTTCGCTCCGTCGCGCGCGACGCCTCGCCCGGCATCCGCTACCACGTTCCCACCCTCGATACCTGGTGGGGGCTGGTCGTGGGCGTCGTGCCGCCCGAAACCGTGTACCGCTTTTATCAGGACTACCACCGGCATCTGCGCCATCAGGGCGTGGACGGCGTGAAGGTGGACACGCAGGCCGTGCTGGAAACGGTCGCGGCCGGCTTCGACGTGGGCCGCGTCGCCCTGATGCAGCGTTACCACGAGGCGCTCGAAGGCTCGGTTCACACGCACTTTAACGGCAACCTCATCAACTGCATGAGTTGCGCGAACGAAATGCTTTTCGGCGCGCTCGCCTCCACTCTCACGCGCACCTCGACCGACTTCTGGCCCAACAAGCCCGAATCGCACGGCGTCCATTTGTACGTCAATGCCCAGGTCAGCCTGTTCTGGGGCGAGTTCGTCCACCCCGATTGGGACATGTTCCAGTCCGGCCATCCGGCCGGCGCGTACCACGCGGCGGCGCGGGCCGTCAGCGGCGCACCCGTTTACGTTTCCGACAAGCCCGACGCCCACAATTTCGATCTGCTGCGAAAGTTGGTGCTCTCCGACGGAAGCGTTTTGCGCTGCCCTGGCCCCGCTCGCCCCACGCGCGACTGCCTGTTTACTGATCCGACAAAAGAAAACGTTCTGCTCAAAATCTTCAACACGAATGCGAACGGCCTGGGCGTGCTCGGCGTCTTCAATGCCCGCCACGCGGCCGAAAGTGAGGAAGCCGTCAATCTTTCCGCCACCGTCCGCCCCGCCGACATCGAAGGCTTGGCCGGCGAGCAATTCGCCGTGTTCGCCCACCACGCGAACGAACTGCGCGCCCTCAGCCGCGACGAGACGTGGGAACTCACCCTGCCGCAACTCGGCTGCGAAGTTTTCACCGTTGCGCTCATCGAAAACGGCTTTGCCCCGCTCGGCCTCGCCAACTACCTGAATGGCGGCGCGGCCATACTCGCCCATGCTCCGCTCGCAAACGGCGACGACCACGAAATCACCCTGCGCACGGGCGGGCGCTTCGTCGCCTGGTGCGAGCAGCCGCCCGCCACCGTCACCATAAACGACGAACCCGCCCCGTTCACCTTCGACCCGACCACCCGCCGCCTGAACGTCAATGTTCCGACGACGAATGATAACGCGCGGCCACGGCTGCGCCTGGCTGCGGGATAATGCGTGTTGGAACGCACACGATCTCAAAGGCGAGACTTGTCCCGAAACTCGGAGGTCCGTACTTTGACTTTCTCGTCGTCGCGCCCGGCTATGGATCGGACCGCGTTGTTCGAGTTAGACACTTGCTTGCTTGCGGCTTCGTTCGCAAGCACAGATTTCTAAACCCGAAAGCAGGCAGGCCTTTC